>Ga0123352_10022534_pt1 | contig 10045 bp, 3 predicted proteins | sample TergutLab28metaG_FD_89700 | JGI IMG/M metagenome (GOLD analysis project Ga0123352, IMG submission 89700) | Labiotermes labralis P1 segment gut microbial communities from Petit-Saut dam, French Guiana - Lab288 P1 | ecosystem: Host-associated > Arthropoda: Insects > Digestive system > Gut ...
ACGTTAATACGTCCATCTTCAGGAGCTAGCGAGTACTTGTGTTGTGTAGGCTGACTTGAGGCGTGCTGGTGTTATGTGGCGGGATTGGCTGTTGGTGATGTGGTATCCGAGTGTAGGCTGAACCACTATGGTCCAATACGCATAAGATTCAGAGTTGCATCTTGTTGGTTTCTCTCTTTACCTTATCATTCATGTACCTGACTTGCAATCAGTTTGTTTGATTCCAAACATTTGTACAATTATAATTTTACATAATGTATTACTCTTGACATGTTCTATATCCTATTTATTGTTATTGTGGATTTATGGAATGTAAATAAAATATCATATCATATCATATCTGATTCCACGGAAAAAGAGGACATACATTAGCCATACGAAGATGAGACCATTCTTGTTCAGCTGCTGCAACCAACTTACATGATGTGAGTTACTTCTTTGACTTCACATTTTGTCACCATTAATGCACAGTTCTGCTGCATCAGCTCACAATGACTTGAAGAATTTCACATAAATGCAGAATTTCCACTCTCTTTACCAACTTTAAAAAAATAAATGAAAGCACACACAACGTAGTTTGATTCTTAGCCCTTTATTAATACGTGGGTGTACAGGAAAGATGACACTGATGAACAGTCATATTATAAACTGAAAAGATCCAGTACAGTTTGATACAAAAGAACTGAAGGCATGAACTGAAAAAGGAAATGTTCTTGTGCTGAGTTTTGTTAATAACTTCACATTACTTACATAATCACAGACACAAAAAGCTAAAACTATAGTGTATCTTACAGACCTACATTGTAAGGATGTATTTAATTTACTGGCTCAGAGTTCAAAAAGCTAAATAACTGCTGAAATACATAAAGAGATGTTTAATTTAATGCTCTAACTGCTAAGATTTTATGACATCAGTGACAGGTGAATGAAATATGAGTATGGAACATTGGTAGAAAAATAGTGACAGAACACCAAATACTTGGATGAAAAAAAAACCTGTCCCAGTGTCACTTTATCAGCTACAAAACCACATGAACTGGTTTGGGATCGAACATCCACCTCTGTGTTTAGAGGCCAAATTAACCACTTGGGGGCCATGGCACAGCCTTAAAAACTGGTGACTGCTCAAAGAAGAAATTATGCATGTATCAACAGGTCCGTTAATTACTTTTATTAAGTGGTACACGTGCACTTACTTGGGGTGTTTTTCTCAAAACGGAACTTGCAGTCTTCATCAGTGAAGTCAGAAGGAAACTGAAATTAAAATTGATATATTACAATAGACAAAAATTATACTTTTCTTTGTTAAGTTTAGGTCTTCAATCTGTAACAATGCATACTGAAATAATAGGCACACACAGGACAGCCTCATTAAGTGCTGAGGTTTTCAAAGCGATGCGGCTGAGGATTCTGCTCTTCTGGGATTTGATCCTGCATCAATGGGTAATCAGATCTAGACATTTCAAAGGAATGTAGTTCACAAGACTCTACAACTTTGAGGGTGATGCTGCTATATTGAATGCCCTTTGCCCTTGCTCAAACATTTTATAGATTCAAAATTTGACCCCCTCCAACCAACCTGCACATAGGTAAGAGCAAATTTGGATGCACTTTCTCCTTTGTAAGGTGGACAAGTACTGAGAAGTGCAATGTGAAAAGTGTTAAACAAATCCAATTTTGTGTATTAAAATTACAGAAGGTACATAACCATTCATTCAATCCAATCATGTTAATACAAATCACGATTCTAGAAGATTTTAGGAGCCAATTTGACATCACATGTTACAGATGAACTGAAAGAATATTTTATTTACAAATACAACAAGTATTTAGCAGCGCTAGTACTTTGTACTGGGTTTCAGTTTGTACTTTCAAGATACATATATTTTGGATAACAAAACAGTATTCAGTGATTTTACAATTTCCCAGTGTACAGATCTCAAAACCTAGATCTGTGGATGATAACAAAGAAATCCAAGAATATAACAGCAAATGTTTTAAATTTAGTTAGTCCATTTCTTACAGGGTGTTACAATTATTAGCAGCTGTAGTGTCATGTTCATGCAACATCATTCTGCACAATTAACACGAGTGGCTTGTGTCGCCTATTTGTCATTAAGGACAAAGTTACAAACTCTGAAGTCAAAAATCTGATAGGCTTCACAATGATTTTCCAGGTGGTAAAGATGCGTCATCTTATATTTAAAGTACACAGCAATCATATCTCAAAGGCCTTATTCCCTTCTCACAAAATGTGAAACCATTCAAAGTTCGCCCAACACTTCAACCTCTATCTGATATAATACTGTTAGATTATCAAAAAATTTGTGTAATAAATACCTAAAATTTGTATTCATCCTAATATTATAGTTTTATTTTGTACCAAGATCTTCAACGGAACACGTCCCACTGTGCCTGTAAACTCGAAAGAGTCAAAACACAACATATATTTTCTCACTCTAAATAGTTAAATGTTTCAGATCAAACAGTCCATAAAATGAGGGATAATTTAATCCAAAACACAACTATTTAGAGAGGGAAAATATATGTTGTGTTTTGACTGAATATCTATTATCTTTTAATTGACAGACTTCTGTAGTCATCAAACACAAAGATCTATTGCTGGTTTACTGAAAATGTGTTATCACCTGCAGTCTACTGAGAACTGATGACTGCTGAAGCATTTAAAAACACTTACCTGCACAGAGCATGATGTATTATACTCATGATGTCGTGGCTTACATAGTTTACTCGCATATACCCGCTTCTCATCACAACAAAGAACTGACTGTGCTCCCAGCAGAAGACAAAGTACACAGCTCAGAATATTAGCCATTTTTAGAAAATGCTCAGACTGTAATTAAGATAGGAAAATTGTGTACACTGGTCACCTGCCACTGAATAGATGTCTTTAGTTACAAGAAAACCACTGCAACATGCAATATAATAGGTAAGAAGGTGACTTTTTTTTACTATGGACTTACACATTTTTAAATGTTCCTTATTCTTCTAGGTGTATCCACTATATATACAATATATATAGAAATATTCATGCTTTCTTTTTTGGTGTTTTTATTTAGTAATTCTGTTGGTGGCAGGAGGATGAATGTGGTGAGGAGCATTGGTGGAATGACAGTGGCTTGGGGGGGAAATGGGTAATTCATTTTCCACCACTAATCCCATATCTGCACTGGGATGTACATTTATGAATATTTAACTTAAAATCATCCAAATAAAAATGTTAAATATAATATAAAATCTGTTGCTTTTCTACTATTGGCACTTGGACACAGTTAAAGATTTTTCTTTTACATAACAAGAAAGATCTTGTTATTAAAGTGCAAATTGTTTTAAAGAGCCAGAGTTATTTTAAATTTCCGCAAAATTTTCTTTCAGTACGTACTTCCAATTCTACCTTTTTCATTGAATGCCATTCCATTTCACCTCTGTTTTCTAACATGTACAGTACTTCACTTTAGTGCATGGCAGATCATGTTTAATTTTACTACTCTATACTGTGACCAAAATTTAATATTCATAGATTAGTACAATTTGCTATTAAACTATACTGTTTGAATTGCAAATAATAGTTTCTTAGTTCTTAACTGCAGCATACAATATAATTAGTACGATAATGTTAGTGCACTTTTATGGTTTTGACTTGATTTACTGTTGTGTGATAGTTTATTGCTAAAATATGAAATGATATCATGCAGTTAATTGGAATCATCATCTAGGTGTGTCATTATAAAACTTGAATTTCTACATTCATAAACGATTCGGCTTGCAGAATGTCATGCATAGGGTACAGGAATATTATGCTTCACATTAAAAAGAGAGAGAGAGAGAGAGAGAGAGAGAGAAGAAGCAGAGTAACAAATTTTTAGGAAAATAGAATGTTCACTTTGAGAAACTATGAAATGCAGATCCCATATACATTACTGGAGTACCTACAACAGAAGATATAAGGACTATGAAAAAATTATGTAGAATATACATACAATAAGCATAGAAATTGTTAAAACCAAAAAAGGAAATTGAGGATGGTTCCAAACAAGAAGTGGCTTGAGAAAAGGAAGTGTTTTCTTACCAATCTTATTTCACGTTGTGATGGATACAAGTGCTAATAAAGGTACAGGATGCAATGCTATGTGTTGGACGAACCTGGGTTCGAAACCCAGTGGGCAGCAAGATTGTCTAGATCTATTCAAATTGGCCTGAAACCCATCCAGCCTTCTACACAAGGGGTAAGGGGCTGATCACCCACCCCTTCCAGCATCAGGGTTAAGTATGGGTACAGCTATATTTTTGCCTCCCCTCTTTGCCCACCTGGCATGTAATGGGACAGCTTTACCTTTCATAGGAAACAAAGTGAAGGACACTTATGGGGCCTCAGCATAAAGGAATATGAACTGAAAATGAGTAAGAACAATATGGTTACTATGACTTCAAAGGAAACGCCAAACATGATTAGCACAGTGGTTCAGGAGTGAACAAATTTATTTATTTAGGAAGTGAAATAAATATCCAAGCAATGGACACAAGATCTCTGAGAGGTAAGTAGGAAATAACAAAAGATAGAATTAGCAATGAAATTTTGAGAAAAGTTGGACTAAAAAATTTGTCTAAACAGCTTAAAAAGAAATAACAATAACGGTTTGGTCATGTGACAAGAATGGATAGAACAAGAATACTGAGAAGGGCATCAAAATACATATTTAAAGGAAAATGCATATGTGACAACCTAGGACAAGATGGTTCTGCCAGCAACTAGAAGACAACAAAGAGAGAGAGGGAATGAGCTGGCCAAAAATCAAAAAGAAAAATTTACGGGAAGATAGACTGTAGACTTCTCATCCATTGACCTGTATCAATGGAAACATTGCTGTACGACATACACATAAGTTTTAGAAACTCAGTTATCCAACACCTTCATTTTAGTTATGTGTCTGGTCTTTGCCCAGCTCAGCAGTTAATTTCCCTCCAAGTACAGAATCAAAATGGAGCATATTTTGCAGTGCACAAGTAGTGTATGTGTGTGTCTGACTGCTCTGTACACAACCTTAAACACATCATATTAACAGTATTATGCAGTAGGGGTTTGCAGACAGAGAAAAAATAAAGCAAAAGACATACCTTTCATGTATCTAACTCATTTTCTTCTAAAATCCTTCTGCACTCTTGCAACCATGAAGAACAAACTCACGCTTCAACATAAGCAGCTGTGGGTAACACCACCAATGTTTGCAGAACAAATATTTACTAGGATAAAAAATTGTTATCAGTAACTGTTTGCTTACACTTTGCATTTGGTTTCGAAGAAGATGTTACTTCATCTGCTCCATGTGAATGCTGTACATAAATGTTTTCTCAGGAAGGCATGAATATACACCATATCTTACACACAAGTTTGTATTTCAAAATATTCATCTCACCTTAAAATGTACAAAGACCAGTTTCTAAATCATAACATGTGGAGTGTTAAGAATATTTTAAATTAACACATTCAGGTATAGCTAAAAATGCACTATCTAATCAAGGGCCAGGTGTTTTGTTAAAAAGATAAGATAATACAACCACGTACTTGAACACACCCTGAAATTTGCCATTTTTCATTATGCTTAAACTTCCACTACCATGAGATCTGTGTACAGATAATGACACAAACTACACAATATCATGTAACAAGAAAAACAAAGGGTGTTCCCAATCATAGCCTGAATATTTTAGTTCACCTCTGTTGTCTCCCAGAATTTAAAAATACTGCTACAAAATGCAAGAATAAAATAAAAACACATACCTTTACAGTTTCATTCACATGTACAGAACTCATTATGGCATATTGTACTAACATAATCAGAATATGACTGTTCATGAACCAGAGCTCTTAATGCATTAGAACTCCACACACCACATAATGCTCTTCCTTCACATGAAGACGCATGCACCAGAAACGTAACCATATCATGAACTATAAAATTACAACTTATCTTTATTCTGCTTCATATTTCTTTTACTGAAATTTTTAATGCAGGTCTTTAAAGCTGAACAACATTTAAGCAATTTCTTGCACTACTTTTAAAAAGGAACTTGATGCTGCAGAAAAAAATCTTGCACCACTACATTATGCAAGTTAAATTATTATGTTGCTTTTCTGTCTCAGGGACAGGCAAAATCAATCTGATACCTAACATATCTACATACTTTACACTTCCAGCTTCCTAACAAGGAGGACATTAAGTATACAGAGTTACATATAGTCTTCAACAATTACAGACACTTACCTGAGACTGACATATCAAAATAAGTTCCTGAAAGAAACAATCTAAAGACTTCTAAGGATCCCCCTGACATGTCATTTGTACAGCCCTTTTGCATGGTCATAGAATGAAGTTTGACAGGAGCCATCCTGTTGTGTTGCAGTAATAACTAAAATATCGTTCATTCAAAACACAATGTATTCAATAATGTGAAGATGCTACATGTTTCGGTTACAAGGTACCATAATCAGGCAGACATTTGAGTACATGGACATGACATGTTCAGAAATGTCTGCCTGATGATGGTTACATGTAAACGAAACATTTAGCAACTTTACATTATTGAATATATTGTTGTGTTTTGACTGAATGATATTTTAGTTCATAGAATGAAGGTTTTATATTTAAGTTTTATCTAACTAAATGCAGTTTCTCAACATAAATAAAATTAAGAATCTAATATGCATCATGGTGGTAAAAGATAAGTATCAACTATTCAAACCACATTTCAAAAAAAAATTAGCAATGTAGTAATATTAATCACTTTCATTTTTTAAATCTCATTAGATTGTATCATTACACTGTTCATGTGTTGGATCAGCCTTTCAAATGGCACAGGTCATTGAGACAAGTACAACAAAAAGTAATACGGCAGACACTCATACATATTCTTCTTAGGCAGACACTCATACACATTCTTCTTAAACAGTCTCCTTCAGAAATTATTTACCTGCAGGTCAATCAAGTCTTCAGCAGTGAAAAACATGAGGGATGGTTGTGACTAGTCTGCAAGCCACAAACATATAATATACATTTTGTGGAAAATGTTCACTGTAACAGCCTAACCTTACCAAATAAACAGAGATATCAAGAATATTTATATCAACCCTTGAGACAGAGTGATATACATGCATCAATCTTGCTTATTAAGCAAGTCTTTGAGACAAAAAAAAAAAAGGATGTAAATGACTAGCAGAGATATGGCAATCAGTGTGTAACACCAACAACTGTTGCACTTAAAAAATATATACATAGGTGTATTTGGAGTGAAATTTGTTTATGGTAGTTATGTATATGTAAACAACAGGGGAATGGAGGAGATTGCATAATGAGGAGCTAAATTATTTGTACTTCTCGCCCAATATTGTCCGCATGATAAAACCATGAAGAATGAGATGGGCTGGGCATGTGGCGCATATGGGTGAGGAGAGAGGGGTGTATAGGGTCTTGGTGGGGAAGCCAGAGGGAAAGAGACCACTGGAGAGACCTAGGCATAGATGGGTGGATAATATTAGGATGGATCTCCAGGAGGTGGAATGTGGGTATATGGACTGGATTGGGCTGGCCCAGGATAGAGACAGGTGGCGGAGGCTTGTGAGTGCGGTAATGAACCTTCGGGTTCCGTGAAATGAGGGAAATTTCTTGACTAGCTGCAAACCAGTTAGCTTCTCAAGGACTCTGCACCATGGAGTAAGTAAGCAAGTAAGTAAGGAAGTAAGTAAGTATTTAGTATATGTAAACATATGAACCTGTTTCAGAAGTTCATACCACACAATCACAAAATTTCTCCTAACCAACCCTTTACCCACTGAACATGACTTTCAGCATGATGCATGAACACAATGTATCAACAGGGCAAACATAAAAAAATAATACAGTTATTCCCAAACAATACAACAGACAAATGTAAAGAAAACATTGATTAATTTTAAATATTTAATGTAATGTGAATTTTGATTGCCAACTTTCAGTTTTATTTCTTTAAATCTTTAAAAATCCATATACCTCTGAGGATGATACCATAATGTTGAAACACCTTGCCTGTTTAAGCATAAATGTATTGCACTATTTATGAGACTGTGCTGTTCTAAAAGAACTTGATTGGATTATTTTGTTATTGAAGTATAACTAAAAACACAGTTGTAAAGTCTACACATGCTGAAATATTAAAGTTACCAGATAAAATTATAGATATATTACTTGTAACGAAGGTAATACATTTTCATTTCTCTTACTCTAGTATCTCTACACTATTTCTGGACTGCCTACAAAACATCAGTGGCAGGCAGTAACATCTTCCCTTCTTATTAACTTACAAGCCAAAGAAGTCAAATTCATGCAGCATGCAGCACGCCACACATTTTTAACCTCAGAACTAGATGCAGCTAGGTGGTAATCATTAAGCACCAGCTGTTTTACCTCTGTGGAAACAACTAGTTCCCACTGAAAAGGAGGCTGAGTGGGCCCCAGACCTGGTATGGATGCAGCAGTGAGCAGAAAATCTCCAGTCTCAACATGGAACAAAATCCTCATCATAAAAACCAAAAGAGTCCATTACTCAGCAACTTCATGCATTCACCCTTACTACTACTCTAGTATCACTTCTCAAACACCCATTTACACTACAGTGGTATTTCAAAAACTGCTGAGAAATGAAAGATAAAATTAAACTGTAATATCATCAGTGACCTCTTGTTGGTCATATTATTTCCTTCCCTCTTATGAGTCTGGTGTTCAGTTTATCCTTGGACATTATTAGAAAAATTAATAAATAAGATTCTAAACAGGTAACACTGTTTCTCTTTAAATTTTGGTTTCAGGTACTCAATACAAAACATAAGAACAGGATCAGTTTTAACCTAACACAACACAACCGCATATACTATATCCTGTACTTTAAAGTATTTTACAAAACATTACAAATACAATATTATCATAAAGAGCACATGCTTTTATAAAATGCTACAGTAGATTCTTATGCATGAGTATTTCAGCTTTGAATTAAATATTAAATACTTCAATCTCTGTCTGCCTGTTTAAAATACAAACTGGCAATGCCACAGTTCTGAGGTCTCTGTCATGTGAAAAGTGTCATTCTGCTCTGGTCCTTAATGGAGCTTGACCTGGGAAGGCTTGTATTGTGCATTCACCGAGCTGTCTTACTGACTGGAGTAAATCCTCAGCCATCTTCTGACTTGTCCCTCTGGAGCGACTACTTGAAGGACCAGGTTCAATGATGGGACTGATGGTCAGGTCATTGTATCGTTGCTGTCCCAAGGACAATGACGACAAATAGCTTGTATCGCCAAACGGCAACGAAGCACTATGAGTTTCTGTTGGAGCTGCTGTGAGGTCAGGTATACTTCTTTGGTCAACTGCCGAGTTTTGTGACATGACAAGCATCTAACAGATACAAACACAACAGATTAAAATAATACAAAACTAAATGTGACATGTACAATTTGAAATTGCTGACTCCCACAATGACAATATTCCAATACTAACTGATTAACAAAAATAAAATTAACTTCATCATCATTCTATAGTTAAAAAAGAACCTTCAAAGAGCTCTTCCATAAACTGACTACAGTAAAACCTCATCAATTGAAAACCGGATAATTTGAAGTACTACACAAATCGAAGCATGTGATATTCCCTGGCTTAACAAAATATTTTGTCTACTTTTAAAAGTGGTTAATTTACAATAACATCAATTTGTAATTTGAAGCTACATTACAACTCTGGTCACTAAAAGTTGAACAATTCAAAATACAGTAAGACTCCAACGATTCGGAATCTAATGTTGTGGCACTCCAAATAGTCCAGCACTGAAACTGGCAAGTGCTACTGAGTGAGCTTCTGGGAGAAGAAACAAAACTCTCAGGTTATTGCAGCATCAACCCCAGTGAACAGTACCAAGCAGAACCCATCCAAACAACAACAACAACAACAACAACAAGGAGGAGGAGGAGGAGGAGGAGGGGAGGAGGAGGGGGGAGGAGGAG
>Ga0123352_10022536_pt1 | contig 10045 bp, 8 predicted proteins | sample TergutLab28metaG_FD_89700 | JGI IMG/M metagenome (GOLD analysis project Ga0123352, IMG submission 89700) | Labiotermes labralis P1 segment gut microbial communities from Petit-Saut dam, French Guiana - Lab288 P1 | ecosystem: Host-associated > Arthropoda: Insects > Digestive system > Gut ...
CATCATCTATGGTAAAGCCCTTGGCAATATATTCGTGAAGCCGCTCTGTTGCCCACTTGCGAAATGCCGTGGCAGTCTTTGAGTTTATTCGATAACCCAAAGAGATAATCATGTCCAGGTTGTAATGTTCTACCTCACGAGAAACTTCGCGATTCCCCTCTTTTCGAACTGTCAAGATTTTCTTGACAGTTGAATCATCCAGCTCTCCTTCACACAATACATTCATGATGTGCGAGCTGATATTTTGCTTTGTGGTACCGTAAAGTTCTGCAAGTTGCATCTGCGTAAGCCAGACAGATTCATTACCAAACTTCACATCAACCTTTACCAGCCCATCAGCAGATTGATAGATGATAATTTCACCACTCATCGCTTCGTCACCCTTAATATCCGACATAAATCCCAACCTTCTCATAGGATTACCTAATCATATTCTGTCAAAAAAATCGAACACATGTAAGCGAACAAGCTATGGAAATTTATCAAAGAAAAGTAAGTGGCGGAGTACGCCCACCACCCACACTCCATACCACAGCACAATCGCATCACGCACCCCATGCTCTAACAAATCCGCCTCAAGCGCTGCGTAGGTCTCTGAATCAAGCGGAGGCAAAAAGAATTTAAACTCTTCATCGAAAATAATCTGTTGAGCAGACATGGAAAACCGCCCTTCTCCTTGCCAGAGCCAGTCTCACAAGAACAAAATGACGTTCTTTTATATGACACTAAATTTAGACATTTTCAACAGCGCAAAGCGGAGGAGGATGTTCAGTGCTGGCCGCTCGAAAGAGGTTTGCAAGCAATCCACCAATCGCACGCAAGGCTAAGAAGCGCATGAATCTATAGCACATTCATCTCCGTAACATTAGACGCTATAGCATATCCTGCAATTTCTTTTTTATTATCCTTCGTTCAAGATCTTCGTCGGTAACCTGCAAGTACTCATAACTACTTAGGTCATCTCCACGCTTACGATTTTGCCTTGGCTCTAATGCCTCAATCAAAAGTGACTCAAGTAACTCTACGTTTGATTGTGTGCTCACAGACACAGGCAAATCTCCCAATTGCCCACCTTCATTAACTGGCTTTAGTCCAAACCACGAAAATCTATCCCAGCGCACAGCAAGTCGATTAGCTGTGTGAGCTTTTAGTCGTGCGCCCAGATTTCCTGAAGTAGTTCTTCCAACATAGATTATCTCCCTGCCATCATAAAGCAGGTACACGCCGTCCTGATTAGAAAAATCGACTTCAATCGAAGCTCCCTGCTGGCAACCCAGCAGCTTTACAGTCGAAGATTCAAAGTCAACCTTTTCACGCTGCCAGAACATGCCAAATGATGAAACAATTTGACTACTGCCAGTATCACTGTACTCTGTATCGGGTTGAACTATCTCTCCGCCAGGCTTATCAGCAAGCACAAAGTATCCCTTCGATACTCTTCTATAAGGAGAGTTCTCGCCCTTGTTCTTTATTGACAATGCCAATTGCGCCTCAACAGTTCGGGTAGGTGTTGCACCAAATGATTTGCGCAATTCAAGCGCAATTACCTCTTCGGCAATTTCAGCGGCGCTCAAAGGTTCAAGCGCCCTGCCTAGGACTATCTGGATTGCCTCATGCCAAGTCTTTTCTTTTTCAACCATTGCGACCCCTACTTTCTGCAGCATTCCGAAGTACATACTGCCTTCATGGTAATTAAATTTGACTATAGTTTAATAGAGTGTCCGATACGAAATTCGGAAAGGTGTGTGGTCATCCTCGCCAAGCATGCATGCTTAAGCAAGCAGTGTCAACTTTCACAACTCAAGGCACAATCACACCACGATAAAGCATGATCGTCCTTCGACAAAGATTGCTACTGAATTACTTTATGCCCCAATAGGACAAGAGCAACTCTCGCGATTGGTTCACTGAAAGATATTACCCTCCCATAAGAATTATCCAAGAGTATACTTTTCGCGCCCTTTTGCTAAAGTATGCTCTCGGCCACCACAATAAATATATCACCACAAAAAAGTGTAACAAGAAGCATGGCCTCAAGATGTGTCAGGCTACGCGTCACTTTCACTATCATACCCTATTGCCCCTGCGTCTCTACTGCGTTTTACGCTAGTTGATATCTTTTAGAATTTGCTGGATTCTTTCGAATACGAGATCAGGGCGAGGCAAAGTATATGGAATGGTAAGCCTAGGATCTCCTTTAGCCCGCTCACCGCTCTCCGCCTGCATTTCCCAACCGTCCTCAAATATAGAGAATTCGTTTTGCTCCGGAAAATTTTCTAACTTGCTTACAACTGTAGCTTGATTTATCAAGCCGGCATCTATGATTAAAATCTCTTCCATATATCGAGCAGGCGAACTAGAATGATTGACTGATCCAATTAGTTCCGCTGTGCTCGGATCCCACATCTCAACCCTATAAACCAATTCTGCACCACTATCAAAATACACAGGTGGTCGAATAAGAAAGTAGAATACATGCCACTCATTGCGCGTATCTTGCAAAACAAGCGCAAACTCTGAAATATCTCTAAGTGTGATAATATCTCCAAATCCTCTACCTGGACTATCCACCTCTTGAACTGGAACATATATCTCTCTGGTGCCAATTTCAAAACTTAGCTCTCTCCCCAAAGTAATGCCGCTACTCTTTGAGGAATAAACTACACCTTCTTCAGTGAAATTTACAAGTATCGCTCTCGATATACCTCCCTGTTGAACAACTAAGGTGATTTCATACTTTCCATCATTGATATATTCTAAGTGTGGATTTTCATTCAAAGCCAAGTTCTGATTCATTCGATTGAGAGTATAATTTGAGTGATACATGAGAGCTACAACAACCGATGTAGCAAGCGTTGCAAGCGCAATTAATATTGAGGAGATGGTGGTAACCCAAGTAAACTTTCTCTCACTTCGCCCAGAGCTTTCCCCGTCGCCTGATTCAGATATGTGAATATCGTCTGCACTTTTCCTGCTATTTCTTTTTTGTGCTCTCATAAATCATTCCTTCGTTGAATAGGTGGCGCACATCACTTATCAAACAGAAGTTTATCACCCTGAGAGAAATACTCCGCAAAAAATTTCATTTTTGTTGCACAGTTGGATAGGATTAAGCTAACAAAATATGAGTTGTTAAGCAGTTATTCATAGTCAGAAAATTCTTCATGTAATTCCTGCGGAGGACACGACTGATCTTGCCTCCACTTACTCTTTCCAAATTTCATATTTGGATTGCTCTCTAGTTAAATGTGAGCACAATTCAAGGTAGGACAAGTAGATATGCTCACCTCTTCATTGCTGTAATAATATCCGTAGGGATTTGCCATTCTCACGGAAGCGGCAGGTTTTAATCTTAGGGGCATCTCTTTGTCAGCGCTAAACATAAACAAATTATATTCTCCAAATTCCACCTCTTATTTCCTCTAAACTTTTATGTCAGCATTAGCGCCGAACATGAATCCTCACATATTAAAGCTATTGTAGCCGCACAGACAATCGTGATTGAACTCTAGCCTTCTGCACTCCTGCACCCTTTAATACTGCGCATGCCAATAGCAAGCTGAAAATCAAAATAACAGCTCTAATTTTTCAATATGCGATAAAATTGACAGAGTATAATACTGGACACTTCCCAAGCGCGCAAGGATGGATTATTGGATCGCCCAAGTTACATCAACTGGCTTATCAAAAAAGCTGCTTATCTCGAAGATGGACATCCAGTCGAATGTTATCTAATCGATTACAGTATTGATGACGATTTATTGGATGCCTTTGCATTACACATCAGAAGGCATTACATCTCTGACTCTGAATTAAACAGTTCTTGCAGAAGACTAAGTATGCCAACATCAGACTATCTAAGGGAGTATGTTGTACCTCAAAGTGATGAACCGATGGGTGCCTCAACAAGGTCAGCTGACATTACAGAAATAATTATTTCTGACCTTATCCAGTTCGTTCATGGGTATACGACTCTGCGTGGAAAATTTCACAATCGACCAAACAAGAATAGTTCAGAGCAGGGCACTGACGTAATCAGTTATCGCTTCAAGCATAACTCAGAACGCCCCAGCACAGACGATGAGCTTATAGCAATTGAAGTTAAGGCAAGTTTATCAAAAGCCAATCTGAACATTCTTGGCAGCGCTGTCGAAGATTCGCAGAAAAAGGATCAGGGCGATAGAATGCCGCGCACTCTCAACTATTTAAGAAGAAAGAGTGAACTATCGGGAAATCAAAACGAAGCTAATGTTATAGCGAGGTTTCAAAATAGGTCAGCTCTTTCTTACAAAATGGTATTCGGCGCAAGTGCCATCACTACTGATTACAACCCCCAAAATGGTGTAGTAATTGGAGTCACAAAAAAAAGCTTGTCGCTTCAGTGCGGAACAGTCCTGTTCCTCCTCTATGGCAAAAAGCTCATGGAGCTGGCAAACATGGTGTTTGAGAGGTGTACGCCGTGATCAGTGATCATCGTTCAATTCAACTCTTAAAATATGCAAAAGCTAAAGCAAAGCTGACTGAATTTGGAATCAGTACTGACGATTATCCACACTTTTGTGGAGAATCTTCTGATCTCTCCTTTCCTGGGGTCAAAATTATTACAAATTTTGCTCAATCAATCATTGATGGAAAAGAAGCTTCAGTTGACCTGCTTTCTGACATGAGAGCTATGTGCGACTACTACGATGCTGCCTCAAGTTCTCAAGAGAATCTCGGGTGGAAAAGTGACTACCTTCTTGTTGCAGCAGCAACATATTACCTCTTGGAAAATTTTGGTAGCTCATTGGCACTATCTGCACAGATCGTTGATGCCGACTTGCCATGTATATCTGCACGTGCTCTCAACCACTTATTGAGGATGACATCTGTACAAGGTGCAGCAACCCCGAATCACCTTGAGATTGGCGTGCATGCTACGACCCTAGAAAAGGTTATTCAGTATCTGGCAACAATCAATCAGATCGAAGAAATGGACGTCCTCAATGCAGCTACAACTTCTCACGAATACGCAAATGCCACCGAAGATGTCGATGAGGTTTTCTTTGGCGAAATTTTCTATGCGTGCATCAAAGTCGCTCTACAAAATTCCTCAAGAAAATTACTGCCTCAATACTCTAATCTGTCCCTTGATACATGGAGCAATTATCTTGCGGACAATTCTGCTCTAAGGATTCTTTGGCCTGCCCAACATGCGATTGGGGAAATGGGAGCACTTCAAGGTGAAAGCGTAGTCATTCAAGCGCCAACAGGGGTTGGCAAAACAAAAAGTTTGGCTCTGATTATCAGGTCAAGAATCCTCGCTGGTTTTGCAGCAAGGATTGCTGTAGTTGCTCCCTTGAGAGCTCTTTGTCGTGAAATTGCCAATGACTTGAGTGATGATTTGAGCGATATAGCATGTGTTGTCGAATTGTCAGACGTGCTCCAAGATGATGCCTCCAGTGATTTTGTCGATACCCAACCCACTATTGCTATCTGTACTCCAGAAAAATTGAATTACCTTATCCACCACAATGGTGAACTAGTCAACTCTTTTGACTTCTTTGCTTTTGACGAAGCACACACAATTGACAGTCCCAAAAGAGGTCCTTCATACGAATTGTTGCTCACGGAAATTAAAATTACCTGTAGTACAGCACAATTCATTTTGATCTCTGCAGTGTTGCCCAACGCAAACGACCTCACACAATGGCTCTTCAATCAGGTTGATGCAACAACAGATTCTCGTAAAATCCTAACCACAAAAAAATCTATTGGCGTCGCAGAGTCAAACGGCACATTACGATATTATGAGTACTTTATCCGAAACGGTGAGAATTTTTTCATTCCGAAAAGCTTTGAGCAGTCTAGGCTTGGCAAATTGACTGAAAAAGAAACAAAAGATCGGCATTTTCCTGAGCTCAATGATCCTCAAAATGTAAACCCAGCATGCGACATAGCCCTATACTATGCATTACGACTTGCCCCCAATGGAAGTTCGGCAATTTACATTCCAAAAAAATCCAGCCTCAGAAAATTGTTTGCAAGAATCCTTGAGCTGCACCAAAGAGGACTTTCTTTCAACTCTTTACAGGGCTTGTCCGAATTGACCTCTCTGGAAAGATTATCCAATCTGCTCTCTCTCCATTATGGAGCCAATCATCCATTCAGCATCTCAGTGTTTTTTGGAGTAGCGCCTCATTACGCTGGACTCCCCGAAGGATTACGGTGCTCTATAGAAGATGATGTCACGAATGGGAAAATTCGCTGTATAGCTTGCACTCCAACGCTTGCTCAAGGAGTGAATCTTCCAATTAAATACTTGCTGATTACAGGCACTCAAACAGGTATAAACAAGTCATCAGCAAGAGACTTTCAAAATCTTGTTGGCAGAGTCGCTCGCTCAGGAGTTTACAGTGAAGGCAGTGTAATATTAACGGATTATCGTGATGCAACAGATCAAAGAAAGATAAATTACTTTGATACAATTCTTGACCCTGAAAATCAAGAAAAGTGCTCAAGTGCAATTCTTAGAATTTTTAGCACCTACACTGTGTCAAAAAGGCAGTTTTCGGGAAACGATATTGGCACTTTTATAATAGAAAACCTGCATGATGAGCATTGGGATGTAAGTATTGTCAAGATAATGGCTCGAAGCATGAATAGCTCTTTTGAAAAAATGTTTGCCTCTGAGATAGGCTTGCGAAAAGCAGCCGTAGAATCTATTGAAAATTATTTATGCTTGATGCTGGATAAAAATAGTGAAGTCACTGCAGAAAATCAGCAAGAATACATCGCCGAGCTATGCAAGGAAACATTCGCCTACCAGATGGCAGATGAGACTCAAAGGGGACTGCTAAACTCACTGTTTTCTGCCATTGGGAAAAGACTAAGTGATATTGAAGCAAGACTGCGAATACCACTATACGCAAGCTCAATGCTTGGAATCGCTTCGACAGATCATGTGATTAGATGGCTTGGTGAAGGTCACGCAACCTTTTCGATGTATGACACTTATGAACTTCTCAACGCTTTAATGGATGAGTTTCGTTTTATTATCAAAAAAAACATTTCTGAATCGGAAACTGAAATACTCAAAACAGCCGCAAAGCTTTGGATTGCTGGAAAGTCATATCAAGAAATCGTATCAGCAATTGACCCTTTCAACAATCAGCAACAGGGAATTTCAAAAGTTGAAAAATACTGCACGGACGAAATATCTTTTAGGTTAAGTCATTTAGCGGGCAGTGTGAAGGAGGTAGCAATAGCGCTCGATTTTAACACCTTGGCTACTAGTTTTTCTACACTTCAGCAACAGCTGAAATATGGTCTTCTGACAGAAAAAGAACAGCTTATTTACCGGAAAGTGTGCAACGATCGACCCATGGCCATATGGATAGGCGAAATTCTCGAAGACGAAATTGATGGAGCTAGCTCTCTTCGTGCAGAAATGCAGCTAAAAGCTGGTGATATTCTTGATATCCTCACACCATATCCAGAGTATTTTACAAAAAGATTTTCTCAATTTATTTCCGTATAATCTACAGCCTATCAAGAGAGTCTTTCGGGTAGTTGAGTTCCAATCAGGCGAAATATTTTGCCTTAGGCTGGAATACAGGCTGACTGATTTTGCATTGAAAATCGTCGCAGACACAAAGCCATAGAGAACGTCCAATTGGGACGCACAAGATGCCTCCACTCACTTCATTTAATCGGAATGATACAGTCGTGATATAAAAGAAAGGATACCTCTACGCTATCACGGTGGTTTGGCTGCGGAGGGAGTGGCAGCAGAGGTTGATCGCGAGGGGCAATGAGGCAATGTGGCTTGGTGCGGTTTCCACGTGGACTGCTAGCACGGTGGTGTCGCCGCCTAGTCCTGCTGGACCAACTCCGCTTGTATTTAATAGCTCTGCCACCTTGTACTCTAGCTGTGCTGCCGCCTCATCAGAGGAAGCTTGTCCAAGAGGACGCAGCAAAGCACGCTTTGAGAGTCCCGCGACTTTATCAAAAGTTCCACCGATGCCAATGCCCACAATCAAAGGTGGACAGGCATTAGCTCCCTTTTCGCAGACTAACTCAAGCACCTTTTGCGCCATCTCATCCATCGATGCAGAGGGAGAAAGCATATACACAGCACTTGCATTGTCGGTTCCCGCTCCTTTGAGCATGGTGCTAACTGACACCTCGAAATCACTCTCGTCGCCAACAGAGGGGCGCTGGACAATCTCAACAAAGGCTGGCGCATTGGTGCCAGGATTGCTACGGTCGCATAAAGCATCACGCACTGTTGATGCACGCAGGTATTCTGCCTTGAAGCTGGTAGCAACGACTTCGTCGAGCAGGTCTTGCAGCCCCGCAATATCTACCTGAGCTTGAGCTCCCAGTTCAACCAGCACCCACACTGTTCCCGTGTCTTGGCACAGCGGCAGACCTTTTTCAGCCGCAAGCTGGGCATTTTCAATAAGCAAACTTAGAGTTTGCACTGCCTGCGGACAGCTTTCGCGCTGGCGCGCTTGGCAGAGTGCTTCGAGCACATCGGGTCGCAACTGGGAGGCAACTTCACTGAGGTGTGACTGGACGACCTTTGCTATTCTGGCTGAGTCAATCACACAATTACCTTTGCGATAGCCGCAGAAAGACCTTCTTCAAAAATAGAAGGGATGATTTTTTCGGCTGTGGGATGTTCGACAAAGTCTGCCAGGGCTTGTGCGGCTGCCATTTTATGAGCCTCGGTAATCTGAGGAACTCCGTTATCCAGCGCCCCTCTAAAAATCCCCGGGAATGCCAGTGCGTTGTTTACCTGATTGGGGAAATCGCTGCGCCCCGTGCAGACCACAGCAGCACCTGCCGCCTGTGCCTTGTCGGGGTAGATTTCTGGGATGGGGTTTGACAGCGCCATCACAATGGGATCTGTCGCCATGCTTTCGACCATGGCGGAGGTGACCAATCCCGGAGCCGAAACGCCCACGAAAACGTCAGCGCCTTTGAGCGCTTCTGCAAGGCTGATGTTTGACTCGTCCGCAAGAATGCCCTCTTCAAGCAGGCTGCGTTTTGCGTCGTTCAAAGAGTCATCTTCAAGAGTCAGCGCGCCACTGCGCCCTGTACCAATAATCGTACACTGTGGGGCGTAACTTTTCAGCAGGCGTGCGATTGCCGTTCCCGCAGCTCCAATCCCCGCAATGACTACGCGCAGGTTGTTACAGTCGCGCCCCGTTACCTTGCAAGCATTTATCAGAGCAGCCAGCACGACAACCGCCGTACCATGTTGGTCGTCATGAAAGACGGGAATGGACAGACTCTCCCGCAAACGATCCTCGATTTCAAAGCACTGCGGCGCGGCAAAATCCTCCAGGTTGATGGCACCAAAACTCGGGGCAATGCGCTGGATAGTCTCGATGATTTCGTCACTGCTTTCGCAGTCCAGCACGATGGGTACCGAATCCAAACCTGCGAAATGTTTGAAGAGGAGAGCTTTGCCCTCCATGACCGGCATTGAAGCAGCGGGTCCAATGTTTCCCAATCCTAAGACGGCAGAGCCATCGCTGATTACTGCTACCAAGTTGCGCGTCCAAGTGAACTCGCGCAGGCGTGTGGAGTCCTCGGCTATGAGGCTTGAGATATGCCCTACCCCGGGAGTGTAGTAGGCAGAAAGCTCACGTCGGGTGAGTTCGCCCTGATGGCGCAGGCTTGTTTCGAGCTTGCCATGATATCTGCGGTGCAGCTCTTCGGCAAGCTGGTTATAGTCGGTGGTGTCAGTGTTGGTGGTGTCGGGGCTGGTGCTGGGCGTGCCGCCTGCGGTGGTTGTAGCGGTTGTAGTTGCACCAGCAGCAGCTGTAGTAGTAGCCGTTGTGGTCGTAGCGGCTGCTTTATCCGCCGTATCTGTGTCATCTGTGAAACTCACTAAAGACCCTCCTATCGCATTGCAGGACAGAGCTTAGCCCCCTGCAATTCTTTCCATGCTTGCTGCTTTCTCTCTTGCTGACCATCGCTTTCTTCAAGCGAGGCAAAAAAGTCGCTTACTATTACGGTGCGGACAAATGGTTGGCTATCCTTATTTGTAGCA
>Ga0123352_10022539_pt1 | contig 10044 bp, 3 predicted proteins | sample TergutLab28metaG_FD_89700 | JGI IMG/M metagenome (GOLD analysis project Ga0123352, IMG submission 89700) | Labiotermes labralis P1 segment gut microbial communities from Petit-Saut dam, French Guiana - Lab288 P1 | ecosystem: Host-associated > Arthropoda: Insects > Digestive system > Gut ...
AAGGGTGTTCAACAGCAATCCAGTCTATACAAACACAACACCAAAAAATGGCATATTCTTTTATTATTATTTCTCTATGACATGTTTCAGTGGTTCATGTCACCATCATCAAGCAGAGAATACAAGTATGTAAAGGAAAAGTGAGCTATAGAAGAGGCCTCCCTTTCACACTCAACTTGATAAAAGACATTAAATATTATTCCAAGTAAAGGAATAATAAAAACATGGAGTATTCCATAAAATTTGCAACTAACAGCACATTTTTCCTTTCTGTACTTGTACCCTCTACCTGATGATGGTCAAATGCGTGACTGAAACATGTCACAGAGAAATAATACTAAAAGAATGTAGTGTTCAGGTGTTGTGTTTGTGTGGATTGAATGCTATCAACTAGTGTAACGGAATGATGTTGACCAAACAAAAGATGTTCCTGCCATGTCACTTGAGAGATCCTTTGAAACTACACCAAATGTTGTAACACTAGCATATTGATGCTCCTAGCATGAAGTACACCAAAAATTTTGAAGCATAAAGCACATATTCATGATATTTAAAACCTCAGCCCCCCCCCCAAAAAAATCATATCTCTATTAAAAACACAAATTTGCTAATATGTAGGGGAAAAATTGTCGTGTTATAAGCATGACACAAAATACATAAATACAATGCAAGGGCAAAACAAGGTTGCTTTTTAAGAAGGATGTACATCAAGCAAACACAGAGTAACGTACTTCTGTTGCACGCAGTTAACATGTCACCTGTCACACATATCTTCCTTACACCGCTCTTAACTTCACTAGTTTAAATTCGAGTTTGCACATAAAACCATCCACTGTCACAACTACTTATGTATGTCACATTCAAACAGCGACACACTTCAAGGAAGTGTATACACCATTTTGGCGGAAACAAGGCTTAGTCACTGCACATAATTTTTCACCACAGGAAGGAAAACCTTGAAACATTTAAACAGCCAAACCACAGCTCAGGCAGTCAGTCATTGCATCCTCAGCATGGAGGCCCAGGTTTAATCCCAGCCCATATGGGATTAGTCATAAAATGTGACAGTAGGGCAGGTTCATCTCCAAGCACTTCAGTTTTCCTGTCAGTTTTATCATTTCCCCAATACTTCACATTCATCTATTGCCAGCTGCCATTTGACCTGCAGCAGAAGCAGATTCCATCTAACCCCACTGCAATAACTGTCAACTACACATTGCCCACGAAGTTCAACCGGTTGATCCCCCACCAAATCTACACTATAGTGTCATACTTTCCTCTTTGTTTTCCTTCCCTGTATTTCCCACCATCTGTCCAGCCATTCCATTCCCACAAATGCTGTAGTGATAACCACACAACCTTTATTAGCAACAGTACGTGACTGATGACAGAAGGAGCCCACAGTAGTCATCCCCACCACCTACAAGCATTTCTTCTGCGGCCTTAGTATACAGTCATGCATCGCTTAACAACGGGGTCACATTCTGAGAAATGCGTCATTAGGCGATTTCATCGTTGCGCAAACATCATACAGTGTGCTTACACCAACCTAGATAGTTTAGCCTACTACATACCTAGTCTATATGGTACAGCCTATTGCTCCTAGGCTACAAACCTGTACAGTATGTTACTGTACTGAATACTGTAGGCAATTGTAACAATACGGTATTATAATTTATTATATTACAATATTATAATACATTATAATATTATAATCTTATGGGACCACCGTCGTATATGTGGTCCGTTGACTGAAACATCGTTATGCGGTGCATGACTGTAGTTACATAATTCAACTCCTGTAAAGGTCACCCCACAAAATACCACAGGAGGTACAAAGGGGAATTACAGGTATAGTTATACTCATTCTTATCCCTGACAATGCCATGCCCTGGCCACTTGCTCCATGGAAAGAACCCAGGTACCCACTGTACAGAAGTATGGGTTGGCCCCCAGGGCTGGTCTGGAAAGCTATAGAGAAGAAAAAAATTTCTTGCTCCCACCAGCATTTGAAACCTGGACCATCCAGGCCGTAGCAAGTCATTATAACAACTAGACTACCCTGACCTTCATACAATGTCCTCTGTGGCTTCAGTGTAGTTATGCATCATACTCTGTCTTTGGGAATATTCTTTTACTGCCAACAATCTGCTTATATGATCTATCTGTGGCAATGTTGCAGCTCTGAACAGCACGAAACTACCAACGCAGTTCTGCAGCAAACCATCCTTTTGTGGCTGTAATGCACCAGCCACCTTTTCACAAAATGCAAAATTTTTTATAACAAAACTTAATGAATACCAGAAGGCAAAATACATTAAGATTCCTTGTGTAATTGCTTCCTAAAATTTGTTACAAATGGTCAGATCTTATTTTTTTTTGGGGGGGGGGAGGGGGAGGGGCATGAGTCACATTCTAATAGCTTTACTCCAACTTGAAAATGACAATGTTCCCGAATGAACAAGGACATGCACAGCAAGTGTCTCTTTCTCAAAGAAAGTTTCACTGCAAATTTTACACTTATATGTTTCTTGTCCATTGTGATTATGATGCTGTTGCAAAGCACTGTGTGTACTAGAACAGAGTTCAGTATCAGACTGACAACTGTCAGGTTCCTTTCTTCCATGAACAACAGACTGTGGTCCAGGACTCACTTTATCTGACATGCAATTATTGACTGCATCAATATTAAGTGGTCCTTCTGCTGGGTGACTATGATGTGGCTCCTGTCCTATGGAGAGACATTCTGCACTGCAACTTTCAGCACCCAACTTATCATCATATTCCTTCTGAGTGTGTGTGTTCAACTGTGCACCAGCTTCCAGGACACCAAGTTCCTCCAAACTGCAACAAACAGCAGAGAATACAGGTAATCAGTTCCCTAAAAAATACAATTTTAATAAAAGTGTGGTTATGATCCAGGACCACATACCACACCTGCAATAAAATAATAAAGGTAATGGTGACACTGTCCCTGTGAACACCATGAAGGCACACAGGGCAACCTCGGTACTAGGTACGTGAGTGGTCAACTTCACAACCCAGCCACTGTACCCCAGAAAAGAATGCTGGCACTTACAGAATAGGACAATGGGTGACCACCACCATCAGGCTGGACAATTACAGACAAAAGAAATTCTACTCCCCACACTGAGATGTGAACCCCAGAACATCGAGCCTGTAGCTAGTTGCTGCATCAACTCCGCAATCCACGCTCTGATTGTAAGATGCGGAGCGTGAGATAAATTTGAAGCTTTATAACTCAAGTAAACTGACTAATTAGGGTCTTAAAAAGCCGGGCTATATTAACGTCGTGTAATAAAATACGAAAAACAACAAGAGAATCAAAATTTGCTCAACTGCATTATGATTGAACACAGGATATTAACACAAACACTTGTTCAGATTTGTGTTTCGCTACACATTAAATGCTGTGCACTGCTACTGCTCATTGGATCTTATACCGCATTTCAGCAACAGATTCTTCAGTAAATACAACATTCTGTTTTTTGAAATACAATACTGTATTTCTACAACGTAACAATCAAAGACTGGATAAAATTGTGATTTGAGCATTTTACTTCCAATATCAAAACCTGTTAACCAGACTGTACTTTAAAGAGTTCGAATGCATACTGCTCAATGTCTAAAGTTATGTTTATAGTTGTACCTTTGAAATGCATACAACAATCACAAGTTCTCTACCACTCTTGCAATTCTGTGCCTTGTTTTGTATCATACTGTAAGCTGCTTTGAAGCATGTTATTCTTAAAAGTGCTTTCCTTTCACTTAAAAATCCCCTACAATGTCATAAAAAAAAAACACAGAAAAGTCTGATTCAACTGTGGCTTACAATTGCCTTGTACAGACACATCTCTTTATATGCAATTTCTTTTTGTGCGATTTTGCTTTAACTTGACTTGAGAGTTTACGCCACTTTTCAAATTTACGCGATCATGTTCGATTTAATGTGATTTGGCATAGCTGATACATGAAAACTTTCAGTTTAACATGAGGAGGCATGTATGATCCTTCGTTGTTCTTATCTTGTGTCTGAGACCAGCAGAAAGCACTGTCAATGTCATGCCATCAGTGACATGTATGCAGTTGTAATGCATGGAAGGAGAGTAACTGGTTAATATTTGGTTTCTGTTTGAGATTTTGGAACTTGTAGCGAATTTTGGTAATTTTATATGTATATCCTGTACTTTGTAAATTGGCATGATGGAAATTTTAAATCTGCAAACAAGACACAAATTTAGGTGAGTAGTTGCACACTATAGCAACAGGAAGACCGTGCATGCAACACTCCTCAGCAACAGCACATTCCTTTTATGTCGGCATATGCTGTTGCTAACTGAACTTTAAAACGCTAAGTTATGGCTTTTGTGAACTCGTGTACCCACCTGTAAGACCGAGAGGCAATATCTTTGTGATCCGACCTTCAACAAGAGAGACACAAAAATTACAGTGCTCTGGGCAAGGCCTTGAGATGAGCCTTCTACCTCAGATTTATCTATTCATACCAGGTGAGTGGTGTATGGTTCACCCATAACTCAGACGACAAAGAAAATGACTGAGAAGTGTTTTATTGTTTCATATTTTCAAAATTTAGGTAAAACAAGAAAACTGAATTTACGTGAATGATCTGCCTTTATATTGTTAGGTCAATATGTAGTAGAAAGGAATTCAGTTACGTAGACTTTGTTTGTTCTTGTATGTAGATATGTAGACTGTTTTCGAGAACATACATATATATTTTGCTAGAAAAATGTAACCTGTGTCTGTCTGAGATCCGTTGGGATGTAAGCTGTAGTGAAGTATCAGACAAAATCCTATCCCAAGTAATTCCTTGAACTAGTTATTTTATTATGAGAGTACTGCTAAATTTGGTGAGAACTGTACGGAACGAGTAGACAAACTAATACTTACTGTGGTTTAGCGAATGTGAAATTATGACAACAGCTTGAACAATTATGTTGAAGGAATTATTTTAATGTAATACTTAGACAAGTATATTATATACTGAGTGAAACAGAAATGGTTTGTCAGGAACCTGTGTGCAATCCAAATTCTGACTGGTGGCAGCAAACTTGTATCTAATGTTGATATAACAAAGAGTAGAATTGTTGAAATTTTCCAAAATACATAGTACCTGTTCAGGCTAGTATATTTAGAAACTTTGCCGTCAGTTAACCGGCACTACAAATTGGTGGCATCGGTGAGTTCACAACCTCTGTAGTCACTATACGCTTATTATGTTAGTGACAATCAAGCAGCCTGTCTTCTTTCCTCTTCTACAACTTCGGAGTTTCTTACCAAAATAAGTGACAAACATAAATCTACGTCACCTAGCGAAATCCAAGTGAAAAATTGGTGAACAAAAATCAGCACTAAAAAGAAATTAGAAGAAATAAGCTGCCTTGAAAGAAGGTGAACAAATTGTTGACATGTGCTGTACTGTTAGTTTCACTCAACGCAGCATACACACAATACATGACAATGCTGATAGATTTACAGAAAGCGCTAAGCAAGGAACTGAAGTGTTTGTGTAGAAAGTCTACCACAGGCCTATCAGCATGACCTGTACAAAAAGATATGGATGCGAGTCTCTTACAATTTTATGGCATCAGAAATGAATAAATATATTGTACAGAAAAGTATGTATACTGTATGTACACTACATTAATACCCTACAGGTCCGTATGTCCACCAGTGGTGAAGTCATACGCTTTATAGGATGAGGCTTTCAGTCCTCTAACCCTAAGGAAATACAATGATTTAAATGGGAATTTTATATTCAATTTGTGTGACATTTATCAGGAATGTACCCCTGGCATAAAACGAGACCTGCCTGTATTACAGATCTCAAGGTTATATTTTGTCAGTATTGCAATAATGGGGCACATGCCATTCACTGTTGCATCAGTCTCCACTGTGTGAAATTTAATTGGTCAACAGTCATTATCAGAAACACTTGTTGTGATGTAACATTTTCTCACACAGCATGTACAAGAAAACAACCACAAGGGAGGGCAGAACAAAAAGCAAGTACTAATCAGACTTCACTGACAGAGACTATTAGTGAAAAAAAGAGAAAAATAAAATGTTCCATTCAGACACATTCAAAGCTCCTGCAGTAGCAAACATTCCCTGGAATGCAATAAGAAATGAACGTTCAAAATATTTTTTGGGAACAATGCTGCAACCAATTTATTCTTTCCAAGCCGCCATTATGACAATGTTATTCAGAATATGCATATAGTGAGATGATTACAGCAGTATGAGAGAATACTGGTGCTGCTGGCACGAGGCTGTCTGCGACCAATATCTACACAAGCTATCACCAGGTGCACTGCTCACTTAACAGATGGAAAATTGGATCCAGGCAAACCTCCTAATTCCCAACTTTTACATTAAAAAATCCTGGACAAAGTGAACTGGTTGCCTAGTTCACGAAAAAGGGATCAGACATTTACATCACAGTGAAACAGATCACACAAAAGCAGCACATAATCAGCATTAACAGCTATTTCAGTGAATGGGACACGCCCTCACCTGTAAACATTCTCCCCATACTCCACTTCTGATTGAACTTCTCTGGCAGCAGTAAAATTCCACATCTCATCCTCCTGTGCAACACAAGACCATTAATGTTACATATTACAGAGTGCTCTAACGTAAATACCGAAATGCTACAGCCACAAGTTACAAACTGCACAATTACTGTCATCTCAGTCATAACACTGTGTACTCTCACATAATATAAAAAAACTGTTCCATGTTTGTTAAGCTTCTGTGGTCTATGCCACAAGATGGTGTGCCCGGCACAGTACACCATTACAGCTGACAAGAAAAACAGCAGTCAAGATAATATAAAATATTACCTTACTTACATGAATGCTAGATGACTCTAATCTAAGACAACCTCCACCCCAAAAAAAACACACTTCTGTCAAGTGTATTTATCCAAATTTAAAATGACCCCCTGAAAAAATTAAAAGTATTTAAGAAAAAATATTTTCCTATTAATTTCATACCCTTAGTACACAAAGTCAGATTCTATCTACCTTTACCACTCAGTGTCACTGTCTCATCTCCACAGTCGGCGCCTTCATCTTCCTCGCACTCAATCCTAACATTCTCATCCTCTTCACTGACATTCTACAACATATCACCATCAGTCTTATCCCCTCCACTGGATATACAAGACTTCTTAAAACCCTTCACAATCACTTCTGGTGGGATGCACTGCCATACTAGGTATGATCCACACCGATAAAATACTGCATTTCTATTTCTTGGTTTGTAAACTTACTTGTACCCACAAAGATTCACAATTATCTCCACAGATGGTGTTAGTGGCGTTCAGAATTTAAATATGTTCTGGATTTCTCTGTTGTGTCTGTGGACTGGTCAGTCTGAGTTCATAGCTCTTTTTATGGTTCTGAATGTATGGATTGGTCCAAATTTTATTTCTGAGTCTTTAACTTTTAATTTTTCAATAGCCATTTTTTTGTTACTACCCTTAGACTAGATCTGTTCCCTGGTACATATCTTAACAAGTTACTGTTTCTGTGTTGCTCATTGACTGAGAATAACTTAATCAAAAGAGTCCACTATGTTAGGTGCTCTTTGCCTCAAAATGGAAACAGAGCTGGCTTTTGAAATGTGCTTCTTCAAGAAATTACACGACAGATGAAGTCCCAAAAGAGAAGGGTGTGTCAGTTATTTTTCATGGTGCTCTGTTCTCTCTTTTCGATAACATGATCCTTGAAGCTGGAACCAATAGGTTGTCCCAAAACATCAGTATAACCATACTGAACTGCATAATATCACATTAGAGTGCATATCTCACACGATTTGGCAATGCAGGCCTTGGTTTGGCTTCACATGGTTCCAGTTCAGAGCAATCTGGTTTGCCACAGTCCAATTCGGCATGTCATACACAAATTTTAGATGACCTCCCATGTTCAAGCACCAAATTTAAGGAAAAACCCTCATCTTGCATTTGAGTAAATACAGCACAATTCTGATTCTATATGAAACACAGCAAGATTCAATAAACCACCACATTCTACAACTTATTGGCGACATTTTGCAGTATGAAGTTTAGGATTTCCTCAATGCCCCCTGCATTGCATATATTGCAATGTTTTGCTTCATGTTTCATGACCTAAGTACAGTGTTTCTCATCCTTTGTGAGACTGCAGCCCAGTAAATTCTTTTTTCAAAAGATGAGGGCCCGGTCCCAATAGATTTACTCGTCAGTACCTCTCCAATTTTTTTTAAGTTCATACATTAAACTAACATAAGTATTAATAATTAATCATGGCATAATCATAAAGAGTATTAGTACAATTATGTGTATGGTGTGGCATGTTGACAAATATAAAATTACATTTAAATTAGTTATCAGTTCCAGGAGAATCTCTCACGGCCTGGTATAATTGATGCCAGGGCCCGGTACCAGGACGCGGCCCGGCAGTTGAGAAACACTGGCCTAGTACATCAAAAGTGACAAAACATTCATCATTCTAAGGGAAAGTAAGTGTTCATCCACCGAAGTAACACATCAATACACGTCAAGGATGTGTTCCAGTAGTTCTGTTCATACACTTAAAAATTTGTTTCCTGACCAATTCTCTAACATTAGTACTACATAGATGTATTAGTGATGCCAGTAACAGTAACTCATCACATGAGATTCCTAACATATTAGTCATGTTGTAAACAGACATACTGAGTTTAAATTGAGTACATTGTGTCTACACGACAGGACAGACAGCTCCATTGCTACAACGAGCAGACTACAGGATGGACAACTCAGGACACACAGCACAATTTGCAGCAAGAGAATCACTTCCATGAGTGGTCCCTTTCATGTCACAGCTGCGATCCTGTTAGGGAAACAGTCACTGGTACCCCATTGAATATGAGGATGGTTGGGCCACATACTATCTCTGTGGCCCAACCATCCTCATATTCAATGGGGGTACCAGTGACTGTTTCCCTAACAGGATTGCAGCTGTGACATGAAAGGGACCACTCATCTCAATGTGACACATGCTTAAGAGTAAAGCTATACTGCACTTACCCATTCATGTACACAACATGATAGTGACTGTATTACAATTTACAAAATGAAAGGTGTAGTTACTGAGAAGTAGAGGTCAGCTGAAATGTGATGGCACATGCACAGAAACCAGATTTCATCTTTCAGTCAAATGGACGAGTCCATTTTAATCAGCGGGGGCGTCAGTTCAATCGACTACTGGCAGCTGAGGTGTGCGCATCAGCAGTAGTAATGCTGGATACACCACGTTCCGAGGTAGTGTGAAGGGTACTGGCTACCCACTCCTATGTTACATAAACTACATTTGGGAATTTGATGTTCGTGTGGCCATGCATCCTTAATATGAAATGATCTGTGAGACTAACTTGATGCAACAATTATAACTTACTAACAAACCATTAGCTCAACATGTTTCAGGAACCATTGTGCCCATCTTCATGAGCACAAGGCCGTATATTACTGCATATAGTTTTCAGCATTTAATGTGCTGGTTGGAGTCTTGGGACACCGGGAGGCAGGTCGTGTGCACTGTGTAGAGGCTGTTATTTGACATTTGGGAGTTTCATCATCCGTAACAGTTCTTACTTGCTCTTAACTCTAATTCATAGTACAGCTGTTGAACATAACAAAATGACAAGGCGCTGAGCTTCTTGAGTAAAGTACAAGTAATAAACAGACTGGTCACTGTACTCAAAATTCATATATCAAGTGTTCATACATATCACAGTATAAGTAAACTTACATATGACTTGAGATACAATAGTAACTGCTACAAAGACCTTCTTGTGTAGATGCATGGAGAAGATCAGATATACCAATGGTTGCACACATTTTTAATTTCATCGCTAGAGGGGGGGGGGGGGGGCAAGGGTTGGGCCTTATAAAATGGCTGCCCCCCCCCCAAACCAAGAGGACCCAAGACAAATTTAAAGGGGGGGACTTTTTATCCACGACCGGCGCGGGAGGGA
>Ga0123352_10022542_pt1 | contig 10043 bp, 6 predicted proteins | sample TergutLab28metaG_FD_89700 | JGI IMG/M metagenome (GOLD analysis project Ga0123352, IMG submission 89700) | Labiotermes labralis P1 segment gut microbial communities from Petit-Saut dam, French Guiana - Lab288 P1 | ecosystem: Host-associated > Arthropoda: Insects > Digestive system > Gut ...
ATAATAATAATAATAATAATATTTAACTGCAATTGATTTGTCACCCGGTGGCAGTGGTTTTTTTACATGTATACAAAATATGAAGCTGATTACTAACAAATTTAAGTCGGGAGAGCTACATGAGAAGCATGTAGTGGCAACTTGGAATGTTGGGAACCGTCTCAGCATTTGCTTGTAGACACAGGGAAACCAAGAAAACCTGTGTCGAGATGGCCGGTCGCAGGACATTCCGAATACTGTTATATATATACAGTTAATCGCCTACATAAAAATAAACACGCTGTCTTTGAGTTTTAAATACAAAACCGGTAATTATTTTAAGGGAATAACCGATGTTTTTTGTCAGAAGTATAATAAACACGTAAGTATAATGATTAGGAAAAATGTATAGATTTTTTTGCTGTTACATAAAGTGGTAGAGATGTTACCATTGATTTAAACGGTTAAAATAAAAAATGTGGGTGGCAATATTCCGTAATTTAAGTTCATCTGCGGTACTGAAGTGTGCAAGAGCAACACACAGTTGTTGGTTGTTCCAGTATGGCTGTGCACTGCTGTCTACAGCTTATCGACCATCTGACAGCCAAAATTAAAATGATCCAATAACTCTTTGTCTTTACAGATCCTAACCAATCGCTGAAAAGCTCTCTAAATTAGGTAGAGTAAGAAATCATATTTCTTTAGATTTCCTAAAACATTTAGCTTGTTGAAAAGTAGTGGAAATATAGGATGTTTTTTTTCCTGGCTGGCCGATAAGCGCCGGCCCAAAGTTCTGTCAGAGTTCCGGCGTATGCCGCTTGTTGGGGAGGTTTTGACAGTCGATGATGGGTTCTGGACAAACGATCGCAGTGATGATAACTTTCAGAAATTAGAATGAAAAATCATTACAGCGTCGCGTCGGCGTTTATCGGTCAAGTACGAAAAAAACACCCTATATTACGCATTTTGCAAGTTTTTAATTTTCTCACGGCGATTACTTTTAAGTTTATTCTTTTACGGTTTCGTGACGCCATGCAGTCTGGAAAAAGGGTGACCGAAATTGGAGTAACTGGCTGCCTCCAAAAGATGGCAAATCTATACCAGTCTGCCGGCTTTGGAGTTTTGGAGACGAATTATGCGGACGGACAGACGGACACAACTTCTTTACATGTGTCCACTCTTTGAAGTGAATGTACACACACACACACAATCACACAATAAATGAACGTTCCATAAAAGTTAGATCTATAGTTCTGAAGTCTGTGTGTATGAAAAATCCTGTATTATGGTACGTGACGCCGTTTAACCTGGCACAACTTTAATAACGTTTCGGAGAAAGCCAATGTATTCATGTTCACGGTAGAAGGACGAGGTAGCATACTACAAGGGCGGAATATTCCAGAACAAATTAGTTTTATTAATTTATAAAGTGGATTACGCGGTGACGCAGTTGCTTGAGGCATTGCGCTACAAATCGGAAGGTCGCGGGTTCGATTATGTCATTGGGATGAGTAAAGGTAAAGCAATCCCATTACAGGCCAGGACAGGTCCTGAGGTTCCCAGATTTCAAGACAATCGGTATATGAAGGTGGTAAGGTTGTCAGCCCTACGCACCGGCCGCCTTTACCCCCCCAAGAAATATTCCTGATACTCATTTTTGTTAGAGGCTGAATCAACTCCGGGGTCATAGTGCGGCCGGAAGTAATATGTCAATGAAAAATTCCAGTGATACCATCGGGAATCGAACCCGCGACCTTCTGACTTGTAGCGAACAGAAATGAGTACCATGTATATCTCCTAGGAGATAGGTCTGACAACCTTACAACCTTCATGTGCCCCCTGTCTCCAAATTCTGGAAGCCTCGTTCTCCTGGAGCCATTACGGCCTGTCCAGGCCTGCAATGTGATATCTTCACCTTTAATTCATAACGCAGGTAGGCTCTATTATGTAATGCATCTTTCTTTAATATTTTACACATTGTATTGCATCAGTAGTCAACAAGGGTAGATAGCCGTCGTTTTCACACTATAAGCTACACCCAGTTCCTTTATTTAACTTATTTATATATTCTACTGTAAAGAGATAATAAACAATAAGTGTAACTCTGTCGTCCCCTGTTTCTGTTTCAAATTAAATTATTCTAAACAGCTATGTTATATTATCCTTTAAAGCTCTTTCTGATTTTTTAGCTCCAATTAACTTCATCTCTTCTCTTGTCAACATATTTAGCAGTCCTTTCGGTACAATTATCCAACTGCTTCTGCTACACAGCTCTCTGTCAGTGATTTTCAGTAGCGAAATTCAGCGAGTCTTCGAATTTCAGCGATAAACTCTTTTATTTGACAAAGCTGTAGTTATTATTATTATTATTCTACTGCCCCGGTGCCTTTTGTGTTGCATTTTGTACTTCACCGTAACAATTATAGTTGCTACTGAAAAGTCTCCGTCGTGTTGGCGCTAGTATCACGCTATAGTGGAAGGTTTGTTGCTTCCGCCCATGCTTTTTGGATCAGTGTTATGACGTCACGAAACAGGGATCATCTGCATCAAAACTTGTCGACCTCAGAGCCAAAATGCACAGTGTTTTGTCTACGAATAAGTAGGATATTGATATAGAGATTTCTTATCAATTAGGTTGAAAAGACAAAGTAAAATTACAGATACCGACGCCGACAATCTGCAATGAGAAACTGCCTAAACATGGAAGTCTCTCTGGGTAGGTTTTCTCAGCTGACTACACAAGAGTACGTGGAGAAAATCTTCTTAATTACTGTCCCTCTGGTTTCTGCATCCTCTTTTAGTTACAGACGAGGAAATAGTACATAATCTGTAACAGGGATATGGATAAAGTTATGAGGCCATCACTTCTGGCTGTCTTGAGGCGCCAAGACAATTGCGTTTGGATGGTAGTAAGGGAATTTGTAAAGTCTGCTAATGCCTGTATGTATCCACACTAAGGTATTTTGAAGCTACTGACCTCATTTATAAACCAAGTCTAAAACTAATTCCAGCGAGTCGTTATCCTATTCGCTATATTTAAAACAAATATGTCCAGCAATTCAATGGCGATGTTGGTGTCGAAATTTTGCGCGAAAGTAGTGTTGTCACCACTTAGTCAAATAAAATAATTTTCATTTAGAAGTTCAGAATTTTGGTTCATACATTTAAAACATTTAACTTTCTAGATGCAGGCAAAACTTAATGCAGCTAATAACTGGTGACTTTCAAATGTGAAATGTTCTAAATTCAGTTACGTAAAACCACAACTGTAATTACGAACACAGACTTTACGAATTTAGATGCGCCCACTTCATGGCTAATTGTACGTGTATTTGTGCAACGAACAAAAGATAAATTAATCAGAATTTCACAAAACTTCCTGGACCCTAGAAACTGGTAAGTAATTTTTCCTGTTACAAAAGCCTGACGACATTTCAATAAACAAAAAAATTAACTTTTCAATAACATTTCAGCAATTCCAACTATCCGAAGTGTCAACCCATCTAAAAATCAATAAAAATACTCGTAATGCATTAGTAACGTCCCTCCTAAAAGTCAGACGTGAGGCCCTAATGAGTCTCATGAATACAAGGCTCTAATTCATATGCATGGTGGTTTATTGCTCGCAATAAAAGAGATCTTATATCTAACTGACGTCGCATGTTCGGTGGTTCCAAAACCCGCACAGTGCCAGCTTATTATTTATTGTAACAAACAAAGTGCTAGTAATTTAGAACTGAAATTTAAGCTGGTCGTTACAGCAAGGAATAAAGAGTTCAAGTAAGAAAAATAACTTTATGCAGCCTCGAGAAATGTCATACAAAAAAGCAATAGAACTACATTTCTCTCACGAAATCTGAATATCATAAGAAACTTTATATATATATATACCTACATACATACAGAAGATAACGCAAGACAGATACAAATGCTTGAACGAATTAAGGTAAACCCAGCCACAGTGGAGCCATTTATGGACTGCTGTTAAAAGCAACTGTGGAAGGAAAAAATATACTAGTTTAGGGACGAATTCAGAATGCCGTACCTGGCAATAAGGCATAACATGAAAATTGATGTCCGCAATTACAACAATATTTATGTAAATGTTTGTTTTTAATTTCGTTGCTAAATAACATTTCTTAAAGGGAGTTCTACTATAAAAATAAATCTGTTGTGCATCAAATAACAGATGTGATATACGAAATTAACTTAGAAACGCACATAGCTTTGATCAACTTCCAAAAATCTTTTGTTAAATTAGATCGCAATGATCTATGAAATATCTTCTATAAGCGCTGTTGTCCAGCACACCTTGTGAACACTATTAAATGCCTCTACAAGAACAATACCTTACAGATGGATGTTAGCTGCAATATTTCCGAAGAAGTTTCCATAAATCAAGGAGTGAGGAGAGGGTGCAGTTTATGACAGACTCTTTACAATATCTACATTAACGACATGCTTCGAACATGAAAAAAATGTGTTAAATGCAGGGTTACAAATAAATAATTCTTTTATCAGCACAACCCTTTTTGCTGACAACCAATAATTCTTCAAGAATCTGAACAAGATCTCCACACAGCAAAATATAAACTTACACGAATTGCTAAAAATCACAATTTTAATATCTCTGCTAAGAAGACGAATTGTGACGTTCGGAGGTAAGTTCCCCGTTCGAACAAAAATTGTAATAGGCAGTGAACCTATTGAACAAGTGTCACATTTCACTTACCTAAAGTTGTGACACCACATACTACACTAATAAGCGTATTAGATTGATTTTTAATACGTTTAGACACATATGGTGCATATTAAAAAGAGCCTTGAAAAACAAAACCAGAAATGATACACAAATCACATTTTATAAGGTGATGGCTGTGTCCATCTCAATGTACAGTACTGAACAAAAAAGTAAATGCTTCACTAAGAGTCGAAGAAATGGTTTATTTGAGATCTGTCAACGGCTGTACAAGACCGGATTCCTCTCCCAGTGAAAATAATGGAAAAGGACTAAAGGTCACTCCAATAAGTGCAAATATTTAGTGCTACAGGAAATTATGGGGAGAACACTTATTCAGAATGGATGGATCACGAATTTCGAAGATCGCCTTAGAATATAATCCCAAATGTAGAAGACATGTGGGATATCCAAGAAAGAGATGGGCATTGTGAATTCTGAACAGGCCAAAAAAAGATGATTGTGATGATGATGATGTTGATGATGATTATGAAGATAAAAATTGGTAGCTCTATGCTGTATTTAAAGAAAAGGCTATAACAGCAAATACATAACATTCCAGTCAATATATGTCACACTAACCTACTCTATTTACCCCAGAACAAGGTGAAGCTAAATTAAGACAAAACTGGTGGAGCCTTATGTTATTATTATTATTATTATTATTATTATTATTTACTGCAATTGAATTTTCACTCGGTGGCAGTAGTTCTTATACTAGTAACAAATAAGAAGAAATATACATAAAAGAAACAATACAAAAACACTGTAAATACAAGTAAACATATTACCAAAATATCCACACATTACAAAATCTACACATACACACACTAACACATTACAAAATCCATACATAACACACACACACACACACATTAAAAAACCGACACATACACACACGTTACAAAACCTACACACACACACACACACATTACAAAATCCTTACACACACACACACACACACACACACATTACAAAACCTACACACACACACACACACACACCAACACATTACAAAACCCACACACGCACACACCCACATTAGGCGTTTATATTTTATCGTCCTACATGTATGTTTTCGGCATTCCAGTTAATCCTATGAGGCGCACGAATTCAAGCCTTTTATTCTAGTTGCCATAAATTACCATGCTCGGGTCCACTGAAATATTTTCAGGTGGTTTTCGCCTTTACACATTTGTCTTTTTTGTTGCCTCCCTCCACATTTGGACGTTTCTTTCCGAAGCCCTGAACCCTCCTGCTGCTTCTCAGTTTTTCACTTTCTCGACATGGTTGATCGGAATTACTTTCAAAGTGGCGCCACAACTTTGCCTGATCCAATTTCCAATGCAACTCTCACTCGGTCTACCATTTTGACGGCATAATGGGAAAAGCTATAACAGAGTATGATGCTCTTTTCTGTCTTTGGGCTGCACTTGCGAAAGACAGTCTTGCAAAGCACGACTTGGCTTGGGGCAGCACGGTCCATTTCACCGCGGGAGGGTCCAGTTAGACTCTTCTTATGCGAATTAAAGACGACCAACCTTACTTAAAACATGGAATTTAAGGGAAAAGCCTTTCTCCTAGTCAGACATAGGCCTATAGGCTATCGACAAATGCTACAAATAAATGTTACAATAAGCTTAGCCAATTTATTCACCTCCCATCCTCATAACATGTTTCAAAAATATTGATCTTGCTATTTTCTCCTCTCATTATGCCTTGTAAGTAACTGTTATCTTAAAGTCTTCTTGGCCTACATTCTGTTTGAGTACTTTGTTTCACAAATCACGTGTCTGCCGTATTTACAACAACAATTCTAGAAAGCACGTTTTTTTGGTAGAGATATCTATAACAGAATACTGAAGGTGATTAAATGCGTTTAGTGACATGAGTAATGAAACAACTAAATGTGGAATGGATTAACCTAGTTCAGGATTTTACTGAGGGCGAAATTTACTAAAAAAGACACCCCAACATACAAAAAATTTAATGAAGATTTAATACATTTTTAACTTTTCAAAGATATGTCTATCCATTCCATGTAGCTGTTACATTACATTACATGAAGATGCAGAATCAGAGAAAAATATGATTAAACGTTGTAGAAGAAACTGGAAAAAAAAATATGCTTCAAAATTAATTTATAAATACAGAAATAAATGGGTAGATTCATTAAAGAAAATTGTTTTGAGAAATTAAGTATAATTTGGCAGATTTGGAGCGGCGTTTATACAAAATCTATTGCCTCCATGTAGGGATAGAAAATCTCATACTTTTAAAAAGCAGAGAGAGGGCACTTCCGAAACGTCAACATCTATGCACATTATATTACCGAACTGCACTGTATCATAACTCCCCCAAGACTCTTATCGCGGATTACCGCGACAAATATTATACGATATGCTTCGTTTGCAACAACATAACTTTTGGACTACCCAGCGGATGTTTTCAATACAAACATTTGTAGAAAGCCTGTGATTCAGCACTGATGGCAATTTCATTTTTTCTCACCAATTATTCTTTAATAAATATAAATTACAATTCTAAAATGTAAGAAATTATAAACTAAAATATTCCTTGTAAATTCCTTGGCCTCCACTTGAGGCAGGACTGTCGATTTCGATGTTTTATTCCTTATTTTGTCTTGGTGGCAGCTACTGTTTCTTATTCACACATTGATCATGATCCATTGATCTCCCCAAGAAATCACCCGGCATCAAGTATTTTTAACTACAAATCTGCATGTTTTTTTACGACTAAAATGTTGTAATATTTGATGATTATTATTCGCACTCGCGAGCTATTACAAGGAAATAATGAAAATTAATTACCAGCCAAAACACATAATACTCAATACATTTGTACAACTGACATACAATCTTTCGTAATATGTACGCATTATTTAGAAACTTAGACACTTAAATTTATGCTAATACAAATTTACAGAATTTTCGGATGGACTGATCTTCTTCATATGCTTCTCTGCTGATAGAACCTGCAGGTTTGTCGAAAACGCCTGTGTGTTTCGACCTGAGTGGAGACTACCTGGTGTTACAACTCAGATCACTTACGCACTGTGACCTTTGACCAGTTGGTTTCCTAATTACTCGATTATTCCTCCCCTTTGTACGGTTCGCTGTGTAGTTAGTTGGACACACAGTTCCTTCCGGTTAGTCATGTCCTATTGCAACTCACGCTCTGCCGACGCATCTCAACCTAGCAAGGAAATTGAATCGAAACACCACATCTACCGCTGACACACATGCATGGGAACTGTCCACAAATATTACTTGGAGAAATTCAATTAATAAATGCTTTTATTTGCATGGAATTCAACTTTAACAAACATAAAACTTACTTCTCTCCGTCCGTATTCGTATATAAGCGATTAAACGTACCCCCCCCCCTTCCCCTTATGGCGACTACAGCAGCCTGCAGATATATTCAAATCCACGCATTCAAAATTAACGTTTGTTCTTACAGTAAACGAATTACCTGATTCACAAACTGCCAGGCAAATATTATTTCAACACAAAAAACTCAATGAAACTTTAATTAGAAGGAGTTAAAACGGGCGTATTTACACGCATCTAACTTTAATACTTCAGATATTCTGGAAAAACAGCTGAATAAAATATAGTTCTTAAACCAGTGAGCTACTAAATGTGGTAAAACAAGAATACAAAAGGCGGTGTTGCAAACCGCAGTGAAATTGTTTACGAAGTTCGACACTGCAATAAGGACTCCAGGTTAATTTTCACTACGGCTACTTTTCCCCGTAGACAAACCCACCAACACCTCCGACTACAAGAACCCCACAGTTTACTGGTGATATCTGCTTCCATTCGTAACTACGTACTACCACACGTAACGACAGAACAGCATCCTAAGGCACATACTGAAGGTATTATACTCTTAAAATGAACGCGAATTAATCACCTATACAGCCGATTCCAGTGGTTTCACGGTCTTAGGCGTGAGTCTGCAGCCGCTCGCTTGCTGGGATTGTGGGTTCGAATACTGCCGGGAACATGGACGCCTGTCTCTTGTGAGTGTTAAGTGTTGTCAGGTAGATTTCTCTGCGACGGACCGATCATTCGCCCTGAGGAGTCCTAACGACTGTGGCGTGTCTAGTGAGTGTGATCTTGAAACCTTAACAATGAGGAGGCCCTGGCCTAGAAGGACTGTCGAACCATGGGGATAAAAAATCAACTACAGAATAAGTTATTTGGGATGCAACGCCGTATGCCCAGCAGAAATTTATCGGTGTTTCGTAAGAACGCGCTGCTTCCAGTTTCAGGGTAAAGGAGAGCTTTCCACAGTAGTGACTACGTCAGCGATAGGCGTAGGCGATATTTCACGGTGTAGTCTGATATGACGCTGATTATGGAACAGCATCTTCCGAAACTTCTGTAAACTCCTACCAGAACACGCGGCTTCAAATTCTAGAAGACATTCATATGTATTTCATCTCCCTGTCGGGAACCATTTCAATTTGCTTCATACTTTCGTGTTGCTGCCTGTTTAGTGAAGGCATACGGAGGAACGGAAGCACAGCTCCAGTCGTTCTTACCCTGTGCACTAAATGCAAATGAGTTCTCAGCTTCACAACCCTACAGCTTTACCTTCGGTACCCGATGAATAGGGCAATGGGCCGGTTCCAGAATCGGTTTCACATTTTGGAGTAGAGAAGCATCTACTGCCCTTCGCGAGAATCGAAACACGACTTCTTTGTCTTCCAGTTCGTAGCTTAGTCACTACACTTACTACTCTGTCACGGATCATATCTGAAGAACATCCATTTTGTACCTCATACTGTTCTTCCACCTACATTTGGTCTCCAACTTTCAGTCTTCATATTATATTTTCCAATCACAATTTAATTCAGTAATAAGTCACCTGAACCTGCAGTCCGATCACCATACATTGCATATTTCCACACAGTTGTAAAGTTATCGCCAACATATCGCTGAGAACAGGTGCACCGATAAATTGTCCACCCAGCATAAAGATGTTACAAATGCTGACATAAATCTCAGGTAGGCTGGGAATCCCCGTGGAGACCACTGCGTGTCTCAGCGCCATTACAAAACAATGTGATAAAGGAGGCATTATTTACTGACGTATCACAGATTGCGGGAAGGATTTCTTTGTAGAGGCAATGCTGGTAAAAAGTGAAAGTCTGCCGTCAAAAATACAGAAAAAACTCTCCCCCCCAACCCCCCCCCCCCCCTTTACCCCCCCCCAACAACCCCCTCTTCACCACCTTCCCTTTGCAAAAATCAAAACAAGAGGTGTGTGGGTGAAATAATAATTTTTTTAAAAA
>Ga0123352_10022544_pt1 | contig 10043 bp, 7 predicted proteins | sample TergutLab28metaG_FD_89700 | JGI IMG/M metagenome (GOLD analysis project Ga0123352, IMG submission 89700) | Labiotermes labralis P1 segment gut microbial communities from Petit-Saut dam, French Guiana - Lab288 P1 | ecosystem: Host-associated > Arthropoda: Insects > Digestive system > Gut ...
AAACAAACAACAAGAATAAGACCCGGAATGTGAAAATATCTTTTTTTTCTCCGGAGGAGGTGGGGAAGGTTTTTTTCTGGACGAGGGATGACCCACAGAGGGGGGGGGGGGGAGGGAGGGGGCGTTGCATTCTACAGCAATTTCATCTGCATCTGACGAATGCGACTTTCAAACAACCCCCTCCAAAATATTCTTCAATCGACTGGGCCATGACAACGGGTCATTACCGGGTGAGCAGTAAGGCGGGGAGGTTTTCGGTAAAGCCATTTTTTCCCATTTTCTCTCTCATAAATCCTACAATTATTCAGTGAAAATTATCTTTTCAAACGAAGGTCTAAAGGTAAACAGGGCACCTGACACATTCACACAATAAGAAGTTTAATATGTACTAAAAATATTCCCGTACCAAAGAAACAGTTTCAGGGTACAGCTGTACGGTGATTTCTACAAATACCGGGCAACAACAACCGATAAAGGAGCATATAGCACACCGGGTGAAGCCATGCCACCCCACACCACATTAATCAAACTGAGTGTTTCTGCACCGTCCCCACCCACACACACACACACACACACACACACACACACACACACACACAAACACACAACCAATGCTGCACACGTCTTAAAAACAAACAGTACAACTGCATCTACAGTTAATGATTTATTATAAAAACAGAGCAGACAGGCACTACAATGGGAGCGAAAGCAGATGAAACTGAAAGCGGTAAACAAAGAGGCATTGTAGACATGCCATAAGGTAAGAAAACAGGTCAAAATACATGGCCTATACATACGGCGCAGTTCTTTAGCGTGCGTGTATTTAACATCTAAAAGTCAAGCGATGGTCAGAGACTGAGTCACCTCCGACAACTTTTAGGTCACTGAAGCGGTGACCACGATAGCACAACAGGCGTCAGAGGCTCCCACTAAAGTTTTCGTTCAAAAGAGACCCAGTTCTATCTCCAATAACAAAATTCGTTCAACAACCTCACCTTTCGATTCTTCTCTCTCTACCAGAAGCCCTTTCCGCAGAAGGTCTCGAACTACCGAAGATGCGTGTTTCTTCGTCCCAGTACCCGCGGATATAAAGCACAACGATCTCAATGACTGCTCCTCGCTGCCACAAACGAAGATGCCTTTTGTGAGCTCTGCAGCGATTCCGATACAGCACAAAAGAATTCCGAAAGCTGAATTCATCAGAAGCTCGAAAAGCGGGAAAACATGTGAATCTGAAAACTGACATTTTTACACTTGAAAACACAGTAGTTACTACAGTAGTACTGAGCTATCCCGGCTGCCGGTAAGGCAGCCGGGATAGCTCAGTCGATGTATCAACTCGCTACGGGCTTGATGGTCCGAGGATCGAATCCCTGGGGAACGAGATTGTCCGCACCCGTCCAGACCGACCCAGAGGCGCACCGAGCCTCCTATACAATATGTACCGCGGTTCTTTCCCGGGGGCATAGTGGCCGGGGCGTGGCGTTGACCACACACCTCGTATTAGCACCGAAACTGTAAATGGGTGCAGCTACACCTCTACTTTTCCTCCGTGTCAGCATTTGCACGAAACGGGGTGACCTTGACCTTTAGCATTACCTCTCCATTCAACCCACAGAGATATATCTGCCCTAATTTCGATATAATGATAAATGGCAATAACATCAGTGACACTGTACTGCGTGTCACAGGTATACAGTGACATTCGGCACGTCTACACGAACAACAAGAACATAAGGATGTTGCTGCAGTACAGAATTAACCACACATAAATACAACCATCGCGACTGTATTGTTTATTTTTGACACTAATGACAGGTGCGGTACGTCGCCGAAAGCGAATACATGCGGTAAACTGGGACAGGAAGCCGTTGTGCCTCATCGGAATGAACTGGTTGGAAATTGGCTATTGCGACTTCCTTGATTACTAAAGCTTCGACCTTGTAATTAATTCGCCATAAAGAGTAGACGAAAAATTAGGAGGTGTCGTGGGATTTACTTATTTGTCCACTTCAGATCCGACGAGGTAAGCCTGACAAATGAAAGATTTAAGCATCACCAGAAAACAAACCAGTTCGTTCCAGAAGATGACGTTTCATGAGCAGTATTTAAGCTTCAGACACATTCCGGCCGCAGTTCTGAAACGACACGCTAAATGCTTACATAATTTAATGCGTAGTTCTGTTGCACCGACAGCTTTGTGAATTTCAAATGCGTCAGAATCCTCTATAAGACGCCTTATATAACTGAACGAAAGACGGCCTGACGGATTAATCTAATTTTACCGCGTTACAGCGCCGATACAACAAAAGTCACAGCCCATTATCTCCACCAGAATGAAGTGACGTCACAACACAACTATAGAAACAGTCTACTTACACCATCAGTTGTCTCTCCCGAGCAACAAACGAGTCAACATAAAGACATCACTCACCTGAAAGAAAAAGACAAGGAAGGTAATTAATCGCACTAGAAAGCATACAACGACAAAGTAATCCTAAAGACAGGATACAGCAGGAGGCTGGAGAGAATTTCACAAATACAGGCTTCATACTTGGCACTTCTCGCTTCAGAATATCAGGACGACAATCAGGAACGGTCAGAAGGGAGAGATAAGGAAAAAATACAGCGTTACAGTCGGAAAATCTGAACGGGAAAGACCAATTCGACGTTAATAAAACAGGGTTCGAGAGACCGGCTCAGGTCTTGGGTTCCAGCGGCAAAAGATCATCCATCAGTTTTTGCGTTCATTTAAAGGTAGAAAACGCGTTGCATATCACCATCTCACTAAGGTTAGTATGTGCAGACGGATTGTGTCCTATGATGTTGTTAATTCTTGAGTTATTTAACGACACTGCTTCAACTTCCGACGTCACGTAGCGTCGAATGGCCTCAGAAGATACCATAACGTTGACCTCACCAGCAGACAGGGATTTCGAAGAAAATGGCTGTATGATTTGGAAACAATACACGAACACCGAGCACAGCCCAATACAGGTGTGCAGTGTTACACCGCCCTGTGTTTATTACGCTGCCGACACGTTAGACGTACCTACATCAAAGAAAACACAAAACAGTCAGGCAAGCCGAGAAATACAAGGCCTTCTTCGCTACTGCACATATTTATAATCCTACACACACACACACACACACACACACACACATATATATATATATATATTTATTTATTTATTTATTTATTTGCAGCCCCGTTGTTAGTGTTGCTTTATGTCGATGCTGCCTAAACCTGATTACTGAAGTACGGATTCTGCATACGGAAGAAGCTTTCGCATATAACCAAAACGCATCGTCGCCATGTTTACACCTCGTCACTTGTAAACCATGTTTCACACGCTGTGTTCCGGTGTAACTGGGGGTCTGCCTCTTTACCACATTTCACACGCCTAACTCCGGTGCTATCAAGGTGACAACTAAGTAACAGCTTCGCATGGCTGCCAATCTTGTTACTATCTTACTTAAAGCTGCCAGCTTTTCCAAGCTATATTACCACAAGCCACTCCAGAACCGCAAGCACGTGGTGCTAGTGAGGCTCCCACCTCTAAAGTTCGCATGCCCGCCACATTATCATTACTGATTCTATAAAAGTGAAAATTACGGATACACGCCAACGGCATAACTTTCCACAGATAATCCGCCATACGGTTGAAACACTAAGATGCGGGACGCGCGACACATTTGGTACAATGACGTGATAAGCCTGACAACAGACAAACGGCACGGCGATTTCGCAAGTTTACACTTTCAGTTTCAAGAAGAGAATTAACCTAAATACAAGATCGTTAACGGTGTGTAAGTAAATAGCTGTTAATTCTGCAAACCGATGTATTCTTTGGGCCAACAACATACACTGTGAATAGCCGAAACATTTATACATGTAAAAATATATCGCTGTGTTACACCTACCTAAAACTAACGGGTGCTTTGAAAAATTAAAAAAGCGAAATCGACACAGCCTGCCAATACAGAATTCTTACGTTTGCACATATTTTAAGCCTGCAAGATGCCTGACAAGTGTCTACACCTAGACTGTCAGTTTGTCAGCAGAACGACACACAACACGACACATGCCACATCGCTAACAAACCTGTCACTAGATTGTCAACCACAGACCCCCACACCTGAAGAAGGCAGTACAGCCAACTGCAATGCGATATGTCGTACAGCCTGCCAGATACTTGCCAAAGTTTCGCAGAAACCTGCTGTCGCCGTCTTCAGAGGAAGAGGCAAATTTCTGCATAGCGCACGGAACACATTCCATAAGACAGCAGTCGGCACAATGACAGCCGTCCAGGCCCGATACGCCAAAACTCCTGAAACGTCGGCTACATAAATATGCACCAAAGATAAGAAAGCACCCAACATGCTCTTCGCATCGCCGTACACAGCAACACATGTCACATTCAGGCCCACACAATCGATTACGATTAGATTTTACAAAGTGTCGTCACTATAAAGACAGACAATGGACGCAGCTGAACTGTGTCTGGTGGACTCGAGAAACTGAAAGAAGGATCAACGGACAGGGAACTTCTGATTTTTGATTCGCTAGCCAAATTACGCAGTCAGCGATTTAGAACAGGAAACGAAGTTTCATTACAATGCTAAGAGGGGAAAAGACTGATCTGTTGGTCTCAACCCCCCCCCCCCACCCACACACACACACACACACACACACACACACACGTTGAAAATGTGTCACCACGTGCTTGGCCAGTTTACGGTATTTAGTTAATTCCATACGGCCTAAGGAAGAACCACAGAGCAACAACTTCACAAGCACCCATTCATAAATTAGCGAAAAGCCCGTTGAAATTCAAAAAGGGAAACTGTTGCTGTTACATGAAATTTGGAGCAGCATTAAATCTTTTAAGAGAAACGGCCGCTGTTGCTGTGTAACTTCAGTGTAAGTACAGTATCTTGTACATTCGCTAACGATACACGGCCGCAATAACAATGCAATGTACAACTGTTTACTGGCAACACGAAACATCCACAGTCCAGTGCCTCAGTACTTAGGATTTAAATACAACTCAGTTTCTCACATGACATTCCGAAAAATTAATTCGAAAGCGGCCGAGTAAAATGTTTAATCGACTGTACCAGTTCGAGTTAAGAGGATAAAGTACAGCTTACTAACTGGCTCACTCAACAAAACGTCAAGTGCGAAACGCTTCAAAAGCTTCCAACTACTTTTCACTATTTAATATTTCGACGAAGATGACTGACGCAAATGACACTGTCAAAACAATTCGGACACAACAAAACGTAGTGTTTGCTCAATCGCACACCAGCGAAATACAGTGAAGCATTATATAGACCAAACGCTACCGTAATCATCAAACCTGGCCGCGTGACGCCCCTACCTTACATTTGCATATCCTATCTTTCCATTCCCTCAAAAACGAACCGTATTGCAACCACGATAACCGGCCATGTAACGTCACCGGTACGTCACTTCCAGACCAAGGTAAGTGTAGCGGTCTGGCACGTTACAGCCCAATCTTCGTACTCAGCACAACGTTCCTATCAATCAGACAATTATCATAGCTGAGAAAAATACTAGTTTCTTTATATAATATAAAGCACTTTACACAAAAACCTAAACACGTTTATGATAAAACTTCGCAGAATCCTTTGTTGAAGAACGACAGCTCCACAAAAAAAAGGGGTTGTAGGGAACACAGAACCTCAACACAGCCAATGTACGTAAAACGTAACAACGAGGCGCGTTTATGCAACCATTCTAGTGGAAAAGCAATAATTATTACGTATTGCGTGTGTGTTTGTAGCCTTAGTTATCCCGCATGCAATGCGCTTGGGCCGTATTGTCATCTGTGGCCTGTCCGGCTCTACAACATTTTCCCACGTTATCTCATAAACGGAGCGATTTTCGAAAAAAGCATTACTGAACACAGAATGTGTGTTTCGAGTTTTTCTACAACTTTTGTCTGAAACATCTTTCATTCCAAGAAGAAGTGAGTGATATATGATAAAAAAAATGTACATAGATCGTCATGTAAAGTACCCGTTACACTTTTCAGATTTCAATCAAACTTGAATTTTCTCGACAGATTTTGAAAAAATACTCATGTTTAAAATTTCATGAAAATCCGTCCAGTGGGAGCTGAGTTGTTCCATGCGGACTGACGGACATGACGAAGCTGATAGTCGCTTTTCGCAATTTTGCGAACGCGCCTAAAAACAACATATATACGATTCACCAAAATGTTGATATTCCGATTCGGTAGGCTCAACCGGCTATGCATCTCAACTTGTCAAGCGATGATCTTCATCGAAAACACTAAATTCCAAGTATATGTAATGCGCCTTTCAAAGTTTTATACAAAACATGCTAAAAGACTGCTCCGTATCTTAGCAACAGGTTTACGTCACTCTCTAACGAAGCCCTATCGTAGCCATGGAAATTAATTCCGTCTATCGGAGAACTGTCATTTGTTGCTGGAAACGAGATACTCACGGCAGCAAAATGTGCAGTTAATTTCATTTACAATAGTACAGAATTACATACAGTACATTTAAAGAAACACGTGAGAGCAACATTAGGCCCACCCAACGCACAACCTGCCCCGCAAACCAACACAAACACATGAAGACCGTAGTACATTTAGTTCTGAATTTCGAAACGTTGTTCAGACCGACTGCTGGCATTTTAGGGTTTTATATGACTACCTTGCATTCTAAAAAACTGGCGTTCTTTTTCAGTGTGTCTGTTAACGTGTCGAGTGTTTTGCTGAGATCTTCGCATTCGACATGGCACTACCAGGAACTGGACAACCAATTAAGGTGCCCCAGTGTCCCAAGGCCAAGTCACAGATGCACACAGATCACGTGACTAGACAAAGGTCACTTCTACCCTTAGCTCAAGGGGCGCTCCCCAAGACATACATATGGTAACAACAGAGCCTTACAATTTTCAGGTAAGGCATCCCCGTTGTATTTTCAATAATTAATAAAGTATATAAATTTCTAGTCTAACACAACTTCATTATATAAAATATATTTAATTAGAACATAGCAGCTATAATGTTTCGGCTTTCATGAAGCCATCTTCAGGCTGTAAATTAAAAGGGCTTTAATATACAATTGACAATGCCTTAAAATTACGAGATCTCGTTTACATATCTTGATTAATATAACATATTAGAATATAATATGTAAAATATAATATAAAATGTATAACATAAAATAAGGTTCTACGTTATATGTCTCAATTATTACAGGCTATTTTATATTATATTTTACATTTTATATTCTAGTATGTTATATCAATCAAGAAATGTAAACGATATCTCGTAATTTTAAGGCACTGTCAACCGTACATTAAAGTCATTTTAAGATACAGCCTGAAAATGGTTACATTAGAGCCGAAAGATTGTAGCTACTGTTTTTTAATTAAATATATTTTATATAATACAGTTGTGTTAGACAATGAATTTATATTCTTTATTAAACGGCCGCTTACCAGCCCCGAACCCCGACTGCCTAATTACGAACAGCCCGAACAGACAGCTTCCAAGATTTGCTTCCATTCTTCCCAAGGCCCACACTTTGCGGAATCTAATTAAGGTCACAGCAACATTATTTCAGCATTAAATGACAGCTGGTTCGTTTATACTTGCACCGCTGACACACACACACACACACACAGCCACACACAGGCACAGTTTAACATTCCGGCGGATTGCACCATACACTTAATACCACTCGTACTGCCGGCAAATGCATGTCCAACGTGTCATCTACAACCTGACACCTCAAGTAACAACAGTTCATCAGTCACTGTCAGCACATGAAGCCGGCAATTACCAAGCGAGCACCTGAACAGGAACACTAATAGGATATTATGCTAATCATTCCTGCAGGCTCAGGGAGTTGTCACAAGATTGAGTGTCGTTAAATCAGATTTAACGTAACGCCATGCAGGACTGTTAGTCGTGAAAAGCTAACGGCACCTCAACTATACACACAACTCCCCTTACTTTATGGAAGTCGAAAATTTCATTAGTAGGTTCACAAAGGCCCGCCATTTGCCCCTCAGCCCTGAACCAAACACACTCCGCCCCACCCCAGCCCACTCAATTTCTTCAACGCCCATTTTAATATTATCATTTCATCTACTCTTTCAAAGCGATCCCCTTCCCTCAGCGTTCCCACCTCCTGTATATGCGATATGCCCCGACTAATTGTATCACCCTAATAATACAAATCGAGAAGCCAAGCATTATGCATTATGCCCCTAAATGTAAGAATCCAAGGTCCACACACACACCAACAGGCAAACGTAAAGCTCGGTGTATCCTAGTCTTCGGAATGGGAAGGCAAACGATTCTGAACCGAAAGTTAGCAGGCACACGCAGAATTGCAACTGCTCTTAATTTCTTAGAATTTTTAGGTTCTTTTAGGTGAGGCATCCCCATTGTGTTTTCAATACTTAATAGATGTATATAAATTTATAGTCTGACAAAACTTTATTACATAAAAATAATTAAAAGAACATAGCAGCTACATGTTTCGGCTTTCATGAAGCCATCTTCATGCTGTAACTTAAAACGGACTTAATAAACAATTTGGCAACGCCTTATAAATTACGAGATCTCGTTTACGTTTCCTGATTAAAAAAAATATATTAGAATAAAAAATGTGAAATACAAAATATAAAATAACAAAGGATAATAAACACGCGTAGAATAGAATTGATTATGATGGGAATCTTATGTACTGGGCAGTCTTGTAGAAGCTGTAAATGTTATGTTATTTAAGATCCACTTCTCTCGGATGAGGGGAAGTCTTTGCTATGGGGCTCCTTCTATGGTGTACATGGAGCCTTTTTCAATATGCTAAGCAGAAATGTAGTATTATTTTCGTTGGAGATCACTTTGATGAAGTTTTTACGCGACCTGTAATTATTTAAAGGATTTTCATTTTTACTATGGTGAATGGGGAGTTGATCTTTACATGTGTTGCTGCATACTGTTTGTAATACTTACATTTTTTGGTGCGTATATTAATCGGTGTCTTGTTTCTTGTATAATTAATGTCATTCATGCAGAATGTAGAAATATTTTCAATTTACTGCATAGTCACGTGGAATTTACTATTTTGGCCTGACACTGATCACTTTCTATATGAAGCACTCGAATTAGTGTATAGCATGCAGAACTATATTTTGGTGATTACAATACTGATTTCGGTCCTTAACTGTTCTGTGTAGTATGTTTATCATTAAGTTGATTTTCGAATGCGGCTTCTTTGTGGCTATAAAAACGTTCTACATTGTTTACGTGTGGACCTTTTTCCTGATAATTTAAGATTTGCATAATGTTTTCTACGGATCCAAAAGTACGCATATGCTCATTTAAATGCTGGGCAAATTTTGAGGAATTACTATACTTTCTGAAGGCGCGCAAGTATTCAATATATCTTTTGGAGAAGTTTTACCTGTTTGACCCGTGTAAGCTCTACTACAGTCTACACATGTTAATTTGAATACTCCAGTAGCTCAAAATTTTTGGTGATTATGAGTTCTGGAAGTGAGGTTTTTTTGGATAGTATTATTAGTGCGATGTGCCATCTTTATATTTGTGTGTCTGAATATTTTAGTGATGTATGTGGTTTCCTTGCAATTGTAATTGCAATTTTTGATTTCCTACTTTCGGTGACAAGTGCTTGCACTATCTTCTTCTTCTTCTTCTTCTTCTCTTCCTTCCTCTTCTTCTTCTTCTTCTTCTGACATTACAGTGCTTGGTGGACCTTAGCCTCTTCCAATGTTAGAAGCTTCTCAACAGAACATATTTTTACGCGGTGGGGTTGTCAGCCCCACGCCCAACCCCCAAACTGGACGACCAGGTTATCCCTTTTTGTCTGGGTCATCACATTTGATCCGTCTGACATGGCTCTATCAGGAGCTACGCTCCCCTCAGCATAGCTTTCAGGGTCACCTGGCCACACAACATCCACTACTAAATCAAAACAGGGATACCATCGGGGGGGGGGGGGGGCTT
>Ga0123352_10022545_pt1 | contig 10043 bp, 5 predicted proteins | sample TergutLab28metaG_FD_89700 | JGI IMG/M metagenome (GOLD analysis project Ga0123352, IMG submission 89700) | Labiotermes labralis P1 segment gut microbial communities from Petit-Saut dam, French Guiana - Lab288 P1 | ecosystem: Host-associated > Arthropoda: Insects > Digestive system > Gut ...
AACTGCCATTGTACGGAGCTACGGAAGGTCTAAACTAATTACGTAGACCTCTTGGCCTTTAAAAGCTTTTTTCGCAACGTCACAACTTGAATAATAATAATAAGAAGAAGAAGAATATAAATGTGATCAAGAAAGAAACTAAGAAGATTTTAAAATATAAAGACCTCATAATAGAAATTCAGCGCATGTGGAATGTGGGAGCAACAAATGATAACAGTGACAATAGTGACGACTGGAACCGTTGCAAAATCACTCAGACAAAACCCGAGCAACATAACGGGAAAGCATGAAATTAACCTTTTGAAGCCTAATGTCAACTATAGTGGTCGTACCGTATATTTATTCAACAAATATAGGTACTGAATATTTTAAACATGGTATATACTCTCCGTTTTTTTTCTTCAAAATGCAGTTTGTTTCATAATTCGAACGTATTTGGTTCCTGTATTATTCACATTTTATATACAGGGTGTGCTAAAATTTAAAAAAATAATTCCGGCGCCAAAAGGTTAAGGAAACGCAAAAAAAACATCTTATTGGGCACTGCACACATATACTGCGGGAAGTGTTAGTGTCAAAGTACAAAACATATTCAGCGTGCGAAATAACATTACATGTAGCACAATTTGTAAATACAGAACAGCTGCAACACTATATACCTTAGAAACATGGTTTGTTTCAGGTATGTTGTTGTAAATAGCCTGCATAAAGGTGATAATAGGATAATAATAATAATAATAATTTCTCAGCTTCACGTCACATGACACCCAGTTAGGTTTCCCAGGCACGGAACTTCAGCGTGTTGATGGATGAATATATATATAATTTCTTTGCGTTTATTTTTCGTTCCATCTCAATGCCAGAACTCGTGGCTGCCTCGTGTGTAAAGCGTCTAGACAGCTCTGTTCCTGCAGGTAGAGCGGCTGTAGCTTGAAGCTAACAGCTTACTCATCCATTGTTGAGTGTCAGGAATATGTGGAACTTTGCTTCCCCTAAGCCTACGTGGTGTGGTGTTAGTCGCAGCATTATGGTATCTTGGAAATGCCTACTTCTGTCAGAGAATCTGAAGAATTTGTTGGACGCAGGTTCGATTCACCAAGCAATAATTTCTCTGAATTTACCTCATCAGAGCAGCAAGAAAATGTAATTCTTCCTTACATTTTCATACGGAAGATCACTTTATAATCAGACATTCCGGTATAAAACTAAATTTCACCCTAAACCCTTCCTTGAAGGCACGGAACGAGGGTAGTGCTATAACTCAGCTCTTCCTTTAACCTTGGCTTTAGATGTGATGGTTGGTTAACGCCACTCCCCAGCAGCTTTACCTCCGGGAATGACCCTGTACAGGACGCTGAGTGAGCCCCAGGGCCGGTCTGCACCGGTGCGGATTATCTAGCCCCTACCGGGATTCTTTCGAAGTACCGTCCAGCCCGTACCGACTGAGCTATCCCGGTACACAGACCTTTTATTAGTTATCTATCCCATATTAATGGCGTCATCTGTGCCTCAGAATTTGTAATGTGCATAATGAATTGGAAAGGATTCGGAAGGAATTGGCCTTAGCCTAATTGAAGAAACCTCACAATGTGTGGTTGGATGAACTCAAGTCGTGTTATATCACGGCGCCGGCAATTCTTATACTAATGTTATCATTGGTGACAGGTAAATTAATATATGGCGAGTACTGGTGGAGAAATACTAACACGAGAAACCGAAGTATTCGGGGTACAAGCGTCTACCGGTGCCACTTTGAACAAACAAATTCCATACAGACTGACCTGGGATCGAACCCGGACCTCCCTAGTGGGAGCTAGAAGCCTTCTATATAGTATGTCTTTGGACGGACAGTTGATACAGCAACCTCAGAAATACGAATCAAGTTTGCTACGCACTGCACGGAGATATTCGACAAAATCTATTTTACATAAGTTATAACAATTGTATGGCAAATTGAACAACCCTCGAATTCCCCTCCAAAATTTTACGTCCTAAGCTTTCCGATTCTTAAAACTCAAGTCGGCAGTTGGGATAGGCGGGCGCTTCATGACGTCCTGAACGAGGAATAAGCTTAAATAAGTCAAAACACAGATAGTATCTTAGGTATTTAGGGCGACGACATGTTTCGGCTCCTGTTTTGGGCCAGCATCAGGTCACACGTATGAATTGAGAAAACTATACAATGTAAGTTATAAATTGATATATATATATACATATCTAAAAATCAACGAGCTCTCATTGTCGTTCCAATACTTATAATTAGAGCTAGTTTTAAAATTTGATAATGTTATATAATCACAGCATAACGAGGAGCTAAATGATTTGTACTCCTCACCCAATACTGTGCGGGTGATAAAATCGAGAAGAATGAGATGGGCTGGGCATATGGCGCGTATGGGTGAGGAGAGGGGTTGTATAGGGTCTTGGTGGGGAAACCGGAGGGAAAGAGACCACTGGGGAGACCTAGGCGTAAATGGGTGGATAATATTAGGATGGATCTCTAGGAGGTGGAATGTGGGTATATGGACTGGATTGGGTTGGCCCAAGATAGGGGCACGTGACGGACGCTTGTGAGTGCGGTAATGAACCTTCGGGTTCCGCGAAATGCGGGGAATTTCTTGACTAGCTGCAAATCAGTTAGCTGCTCAAGAAGGACTCTGCACCGTGGAGTAAGTAAGTAAGTAAGTAAGTATATAGTCACAGTAAGTAAGACTACCAAAATTGGAATATAGATCCGTACGTTTGTAATTGTGCTAACGTTTATGTCCAACATCAAGTACATGAACGTCAGCCCTACTATTATAAACGTACGGATCTACATTCCAATTTTGCTAGTCTTACTGTTTGTGATTATATAACATTATCAAATTTTAAAACTAGCTATAATTATAAATATTGGAACGACAGCAACAGCTCTTTGGATTTGAGATATATATATATATATATATATAAATTTATAACTTACATTGTATAGTTTCCTCAGTTCATACTTGTGACCTGATGATGGCCCAAAACAGGAGCCGAAACATGTCGTCACCTTACATAAATAAAATACCTAGGATACTAGTTGTGTTTTGACTTCTTTAAGCTTATTCCTTGCTCACATTATACTGAACACAACGGGGATGGCACACCTAAAATCCTGAATGAAGTTGCTGCTTGACAACGCCTGTTATGAAACACAAAGTTCGGTGTTGTATGGTAGGCAGTTCAGCTACAGAATGTGACTGGGTAGGAGGACAGTCTCGAAGCGGGGAGTTCTGACTGCAGACTACTTCTTATTAAACTTTCAAACCACGGTAGCTTAAACCTTAAAAGCAAAACCTTCATTACACTTACCAAACGCTCTGACATTTCAATACAACACCCGCACAGACCGTAATCATGTATTGCACATGATTTCAAAATGAGCGTCAATTAATTCCCTCACCAGAATTTAACCGTTCAGAGCTTGTAATGGAGACATATTTTCTGTGACGTGGGACATTACTTTATAAATATTTATATCAATTTCTTACAATGTTCAGAAGTAACTCTTCAAACACACAAAATTATGTACATTCATTCTCTCAGCTAGAAATGTTACAAGGTAAATAATTAATGGTAGCGAGTAACGTTTAATGTGTATGAAAACATATGAAAATATGCGTTATTTTACTTATTGAGGGTGCGCGAGAACAGAGCGCTGAGGGGGGGGGGTGTTGGACATAAGGGAAAGTAGGCAACAGGAAAATGAAAACTGCAAAACGAGAAAATTCGTAATTTGTACTGTCACTAATACGTCTTTGAAATCAAAGGGGATGAGGAAGGCAAAACTATAGCACGCGTGAGAAATACGTACACTATTTTGGAAGGCATCTTGAGGGGAAAAAATCATAGAATTTGATGTAGCTGAGATAATATTAGAATGCATACTGAAGAAAGAATTTGCCTGCATGTGGATCGCATTCATCTTACCCAAAGTAGAGTCCAGGGGCAATATGTTGTGAATACAGCAGAACTCCACTTATCCGGAAGCTGGTTATCCGGATTGGCTTGACCCTTCCGCTAAACATTTTCTTACTGTAATTGTACTGCATTTTTTCTCCCAATGCCCCCACATGTCCATGAGGACTTCGTGGTCCTCCCTCCTGGGCATGGCAGGAGTGTAACCGACTTCTGAGGTTGGGACGCTCATGAGACGCAGTTACGTTGTCCCGATGATGTGAGTGGTGATAGAGGAAGATGTAGTGCCAGAAGGGCCCTTAAACCCAAATTCTACTAACCTACCCAGACCATGGTTACCGCGGGAATCCTCCCCTTCAGGGAAAATTTCCACGGTAGAGCCGGGAATCGAACTCGGGGTCTCATGATTAGTTAGAGACTCCGACCACTAGACCAGGAGGCTCGTCTGTACTGCATCCTTTTATGGCTTAAATTGTTTCCCCCATTTTTCAAATACATATAAGAAATTATGTATTAATGAGTTATTTGTCCGTAAATAAATACGTAGCCTCAAACAGCCGTTTGTATAATTTTTTCCCCCACTTGAAACTGCCAATGTATTGTTAAAGAAAGATCCAATTATCCGGAAATTCTGCTTATCCGGATGTCTCATCGTCCCAACTAATCCAGATAAGTGGAGTTCTGCTGTATGCAAGTAACCTCTAAGATTCGATAGCAGACAGGGTATCACTGTTTTAGCTGAGCTTCCTGTCGGCTCCTCAGATTAGGATATCCATTTTAATGTGCTTGTTTGTTTCGCGGACCTTTTGTTCTTGTACAGTTTTGCGTCTTCTCTACTCTTACGGTAACTGCCTGCGTCTCGCATCGATCTACCGCCTAAACGCTATCCATTTTAAATAAAGATAAATAAGTCAGACACAACTACAGTATATATTATATATTTACAAGGTGCAGTATTTAGAATTGACTACATGTTTCGGCTCTCTTCACTAGGCCATCATCAGGTCGTAAGTCATTATCGAGGAATCTGTACGATATGGGACGATGGCCTAGTGAAGACAGCCGAAACATGTAGTCAATTCTAAATACTGCACCTTGTAAATAAATAGCTGTTTCTGATTTATTTATCCTTATCTGATATTTATATCTAGCACAAAGGGATGGCCTACTTAAAAATTCCCATTTTGTTTTTCGTCTACGAACTTAATGCCACAGTTTGACTGTGTGTTTATGATTTATGATTTCGAAGGACAAAAGCGTCGATTGTTGATTGCGAGTTCTAAGGACGTGGATGAGGAATTTATTGGCACAGGACAAAGCAGCAGTCATTTTGGGATCGAGAATTCATTTTTGTATCGTGCAAAGGGTTAATAGTGTCTACTGTTTTTATCTTAAATCATTCATTTTTTATTCCCAAACTGAGTAAATATTGATAGTCTTTTTTGCCAACTTGATGCACACATTCTTTATTTTAATACGTTTATTACATTCCTCTACATGTTTCGAGCACTCTTATGCTCATCTTCAGAAGGACAATTATATTAGTACAGCATCTGGTATCGTCACTGCCTTTGGGTGACTGTTCAGTACACAGGTTACGAGAGGGCACATTATACTCCTCTACATGTTTCGAGCACTTTTATGCTCATCTTCAGAAGGACAATTGTATTACTACAGCATCTGGTATCGTCACTCTCTTTAGGTGACTGTTCAGTACACAGGTTACATAACCTGTGTACTGAACAGTCACGCAAAGAGAGTGACGATACCGGATGCTGTGTTAATACAATTGTCCTCCCGAAGATGAGCACAATAGTGCTCGAAACATGTAAAGGAGTATAACAAATGTATTAAAATAAATAATTTGTGCATCAAGTTGGTAAAAAAAAACAGACAATCATTATATTAGGATGCACGGTAAACAAAGCGTAAAAAAATGACTAAATAAATTCATTTGATAGGTAATGTTAATTCCTCCAGCATTTATGCATGTGTAAATGGGAAGTAATAACGTTCAATTTACGTGGCAGCTAAAGCTCGAAACGGTATTTTTGTCGAACTGGAGGATTCGATTCCGCTCAGAGAATTTGCAGTAATATTCAAATTTCTTTGCTTTTTTCATTTTTGTTGTCTAGACCAGAGACACCAACATTAATATCGGGTATATTCTGAGTTGAATTACTTTTGTTAAAATAGAAACCTTGCAACATCAGCCAATAGCGTGTATCCTTGGACGGTAAATATGAGACCATTTTTGGGTATTATATTGTAGAGACACAAACACAAACGTTATTAAATTAAGTCAAAATCAAGCCTCCTCTTGCTCTCTGAACAAACTATAAATTCAAAATGTTTATTTGGTAATTAATTTCTCACTTACGTAAGTGAAGATGCTTCGTTTATGTGGCAAAGTGTTAGGTTCTAAAACAATCGAGGAAGCAGAATCCTGGATAAGCTGATGGTTTCTCGACTGTTCGGCAATATGGGGCTTCTAACTAAACCCGAAATTGCATGACAGTCCTCACACGCATCGTTCCTTAAAAGATCCAGCACAAAACCACTTCAATTCTCAGGCTTTTCTTAACTTCGGAACTTACCTGCAATTTTGGACCTTTTGCTGACCGTGCACGGGTTGAGAGAGTCCTCTCTCAACCCGTGCACGAGACGGCCACCTATAGGTGTGATGATACCAGAGGCTGTGTAATGCAATTTTGATCTCCTGATGATGATCACATTGTGCTCGAAACATGTAGAGGCATGAAATAAAACTTATTGTGAAACAAATTTTGTGCATCAATTTGGTTAAATACTGAGATAAATTACCTGAAATGTTACCTGCAAAGCACATTTCTCAAATTTTGCCCTTTTCACATCACTGTTAGTCTGTATAGGAGATGAATAGATCTGTCGAAGCAAATGTGACACACAATCCGGACGTCTCGCCAGGCTGGACAAATGTTTCTTGGGAATTATTTAAAATTAAGCCTCTCTGTCGGTCTGCATGTCGTATTGACTGCCGTCAGATAGAGTCAGGCCTTTCGGCACAGCAGGTACAGTGAATCGGTACAATCAGTCGGTGGAGTGGCACAGAATCACGCAGATTTCCACTGCCCAATAGTTAATTCTGATGTTTCCTTTCCTCTCTTGAGCGAATATAATGGCCCCGCCTTCAGGTATCGGCTGTGAGAGTCGCTATCCGGACTCCAGGCTCTTCGTGGCTGTTCCAAGTCACTCTTCTCTAATACCAAATTAACCCTTTAAAAGCTGAATTAAATGGCATCTGCCATTTGCTGGCATTATTAGGAGCTCACCATATTCTCCACGTTAGCAGGATAAGGGTTAACGTATGGTTATCATAGCTTGCACCCAACAATTTAACATTCAGTGCTTCGTAGTCTGAGCTGCTGACGCCGCAAATGAAAAATATACCAGTAAATAAGCAAGGAATGAATAACAATTTTGTGGTTCCGATTTCCATGCTTGTCTACATTCCTGCTGTACGGTGGGACTAATTTCAGTGCATGGGGTTTTTTAAGTCGGGTTTTATTTCACAGAAATTCATTAAAGACGCCCTCAGCTGCCCGCGATTTGTTTAAATTACAAAACAGTGAATTTCGGAAAAAATGGAAACTGATATATGGTAGAGGCAATCACAAAGAAACGCAATGAGGTAAGCATTTCCTCGAACATGAGGTGAAGACGTCTGGAAGGAGTACAGCTAACCCCATTCATTCTTGATCTAAGCACTAGACGGAGGTCAGAGGGTAATTTCATAACCCAACCTCTATCCCCCCCCCCCGGGAAAAGTGAAGCAGCGGGTGCGCATTTTCCGTCAGCTTTTACGCTGCAGTTCGGAAAGTATTTTTTGTGGTACCTCATTTGTAGCCGGTTTGGTTCGCGGTGAATTCTTTTCAGAACAGAGGCACTGAAGCACACAATAGTGATGTTATCGACGACATTTCCAAATATTTCACCCTCTATGTGTTAATCCGAACTGAAATCGTAACATTTATTAGCTCAGTTTCTTTTCTCCGGTTCACGTCTTTGGAAAAAAAACTTTCTAAAAATTATTTTTCGATAAATTTCAGAGCAAGGTTACTTCTATACCGCCTGGCTTCCTGGTGACTAATAATGTATTGTTTTCCTTTTTTCTTGCGTTTTATGTGTCCGCTGTTTGTCTGTTTGATATATTTGTTAACTGCAATTGTGTGTTACACCCGTTGGCAGTAGTTCAGTACACATGTACATAAAAACAATACACAGAACGACACAATTGACAACTATGGTGGAAGGCTTCCCGGAATCCGAACCCAGACTGGTCAAACTAATTGTCCTGAAAATTTCATGTAATACAGAACTTTCTGTTGTTTTATAAAATCAGTGATTTTTTTTCGATAATTCTATAACTCTGGTGCAAGAAATTATTCCTTCGAGTATAGAGACACGTGTCACTTCTGCACGTTGCGAGGACTTCAGTCTCATAATTACATATTCCAGCCACAACCTTTATAATTCTCACAGAAACGTATAGAAAGATCTGTTCCTGTCCTTACTCAAACTCCACGTAACAAATGCATATGGGGAGTGGAGGTATGGCTCTGCTCATTCTTCATCTCGGCACTAGGTCCCTATCCCAAGGATCCAGTTTTTAATCACAGCTGACATGCTTCTAGTCGTGCTTACGTTTAAACACGACTGCTTTTAGGTGCATTCGAATGAAACAGGATGCTAGTAATTTCGTCGCGTCTGTCACACTGTCTTGCTCCAATTCTCCGGATTTTGCAAAATTTTATATTTCGTCTTTTTACTAAGTTATGTCAGCACTTCCCGATTCTTGTTCATGTCGTTCGAAAGTAAAGGACACTACACACGAAGACCCTACTTACATTTATGATTTATCGACATCACTGGTTTTCTTACATTGTCGTCCTCTGTGACGTAAGACCTGAGACCAAAAAACCATCTGAATATCCAGCATCTAACATACAAAATCTAACATCTAGCATCTAGCACGAACAAACTTAAAAGTGGGCCCTTCTCTAAATCCCCCCGCTTACTATAGACCTCGACAAACGTCGATTGTAGAACTGTTGCTAAAATGCAGCGGTATCTTACGGTATATATCAAAATATGCAATTTTTTTCTGGACAAGCCAGACGTGTTGCGTTCTCCGGACATTTCCTAACTTGATATAAACTTTGTGTTCAGCTGTTAAATTACGCTATAATTTCTAGGATGAAGAAACAACGTGGGACGGACGGCAGAATTACCACTACGATAGGTCATTACGAAACAATGTACCACCGCGCTGACATGGCGATGATATGACATGAAAGATACAAGAAGCAGGCACTTAGACAGACCATTTGACTGATTGCCTGAGAAGTACTGCTGGCGGTCTACTTGAGTGATGGATGTCTATTACTTTGTACAATGTATTTACGGCCAAGACCATTAGCGGTTTATCTCCGATCTGTCATGTTCGATAAGCCACGTGTCATCAGAAATTGTAACTGTTATCTTCACTAAGTGGACGTCCATCGGGTTGAGGCAACAGAAATAAGGGCTGGATCTGCAAGTTAGGGTTTGCCCCAGTTGCGCTGCTTCTTAACACGAGTGTGAGAAACGTGCAGACATACTTATGTGTGAATATAATGTGTATATCAATTATTGTACCAACCACTGCACATATATAAAATTTATAGAATTTACACATTAAAACATTAAAACGCACCGACATGTTTCGGTCCTAAGACCATCATCAGGGAGCTATATATTCCTTGCTAAAGTCACACTAGAAATAGTCACAGATTAATTTCGTCGTACAATTTGGGTGTTGTGGCAGCATACCGTGTTGTGTAATGTTATGTTGCGAAGAGCGCCCTGATAGTAGCAGGGCACTCTTCGCAACATAACATTACACAACACGGCATGCTGCCACAATGCACAACTGATACAGCGAAATTAATGTGACTTTTAATAGTGTAACTTTAGCAAGGACGATATGTCTTCCTGATGATGGTCCTAGGACCGAAACATGTTGGAGCGTTTTTAATGTTTTAATGTGTAAATTTTATAAATTATATATATATATATAT
>Ga0123352_10022546_pt1 | contig 10043 bp, 10 predicted proteins | sample TergutLab28metaG_FD_89700 | JGI IMG/M metagenome (GOLD analysis project Ga0123352, IMG submission 89700) | Labiotermes labralis P1 segment gut microbial communities from Petit-Saut dam, French Guiana - Lab288 P1 | ecosystem: Host-associated > Arthropoda: Insects > Digestive system > Gut ...
CAGTGTACATAGAGCCATGACATTGTGGTGCCGTTGTGGAAATACCTTTGACGTCGAAAAACAATAAATTTGACGTTTTATGCGTGTAAATAGCCTTATCTGACAGCATGCAAAGACACAATTATCAGTAAAGAATTTTTTCAAATAAAAAATGCTTTCTTGAAATTGTATAGAAAATCCTTCGGACAAGTTTCCATATCAATGAAGAATTCGTCGCAACATTTTCTTTGTGTTAATACACATTTTCCGTATCAGAATCTAGCAAAACATGAAGTTTCTACACATTTTTTGGTAAGAATTTCAATTATCAGTTCTTTTTTTTTTTTGTCTAGTGGGGGCCGAGTTATTCCACATGTACGGACGGAAGGACGGACAGCCATTACGAAACTAATATTCGATTTACGGAAACATGCATAGTGCCTGATATAGTTCTATCTGTAATTTACTCCATGGAGCAGAGTCCTTCTTGAGAAGCTAACAGGTTTCATCTAGTCAAGAATTTTCCCGCGTTTTATGTAATCCGAAAGTTCATAACCGCAGTCACAAGTGCCCGCCAACTGTCGATATCCTGAACGAGTTCGATCCAGTGTATGCCCCCACATCCCATTTCCTGAAGATCCATCTTAATAGTGAACCTGCCCCATGCTGTCGCCTAACATTCCACGTACTAAATATCATGTCCCATTTTCGTTGCACCAAAATATCAGGCCAGGTCTGAGGCCGTTTCTTAACACAATCCGTTTTTACGATGAGGAGTTGTGAGCACCTCGACTAAACCACAAGCTAGAAGAACACCCCTTGTTGGCTGTCCGCGGTTCTTTATTCAATATATTCGCAACTGTCGTCCATATTGGAAGCCGTGTTTCCACCTGCAATTTCAGGACACGGCATGTCACGGAAACATGATAAGTGAATCCCATTTCGGTTGTTTCTGAATACCATTTTGTAGTCACGGTGATGAAACTTCGGGTTTTTTTTAAAAAAAAGACATATATTCTCAATTATCATCAGAATGTTCGTGAATACGTATGTCTAAGTTGCCTTTGCTTTTGCGAATTGTTAATTTTTCGGGTTTCATTTTTACAATTACAGTTGACTTCAGACTTTCGCCAATGTGACCTGCGTTGTTCTGTGATTTCACAGAGCGTGTATTAGTAGTGTGTTACTAACCTTTGGGAAAACCCATCCGTCCCTTGTTCAACGGTCAAAGATCCTTCTTTCCTTTTCTCTCTTTCTCTATCTTAATCAGTTTTTCCTTCCTAATTTGTTTTTCATTTTCCTTTGTATCTCCCCCTCCTACACCTGACGGTACCATCATGTTCCCGGGCCGTCCTACCTCAGATCATCCCTAAGAAACATACCTTCTTCCTGCCTTCCACTTCCTTCAACCCTGCTACCCTACTGGCTAGCATTACGTTCTTTCACAACCAATCACCGACCACACCAATGATTGCATATCTAATCGTTACCAGCACCCTTGACAACGTTTCGAAGATCACCGCGATAGTCTTCATTAGGGCCGGACGGCGTTTCCTCAAGCTCTGACCAGTACAGCTATTCGTGGAGCCAATCCATTAGGTCGACCCATCGCATTATATGGGGATGAATCTAGATACGTGGCTGACCTGGTCGTCTCATATCGCTCGGGACAGAAAGAATCGTGTCGTAACAATAGGAGTGTCGGGTACAATCCTGAACAGAAGTGGTCTGTCCATCAGGAATGGGGTCCTGCTGTACAAGCAGCTCATCCGTCCCATGATCGACTACGCGTACCGTATACACAGGTTCGCTGTAAGCACCCACTTCTGGAGGCTGCAGGTGTTGCCGTCCAAGTGTGTTCGCTTTGCTACCGATGCGTTCTGGTAACATTGGTAATACGCAGATTATCGGGATTTTGGAGTTTCATTATTCGCCGACCACAGTAGAGACATAACTGCGAGTTTTGACACAAAGTTAGCCGATATGAGGAACACCTTAACTTGGCAACGCGGCAGATACATACCTTGGCCGAGGGTCGACCCTGGTCGCTTGACGGGCAAGCGAATAGCGACTGGGGTCAACAGGCCAATCAAGACCACCGCAAAATATTGCCAATTCGATTTAACGAATCTTGCCTAGTGCTGTTAGTCAGGAAATTTTCAGATGCCACGACTAAGATTTTTCCATGAATTATCCTTTGAATTTTGTCCAGAAATATTTCTCGTTCTAAGAAGAACTGAATGCGCCCTCGTCATTAATGGGAAATTATCGTGTAACGACCTGTTATTCCTGTCAGATTTCAACGAAACTTGAATTTCCCCCACAGATTTTCGAAGCTTATTCAAACACCTAAATTAATGAAAATCCATCCATGGGAACCGAGTTGTGCCGTACGGACAAGGAGACGGAAAGTCATGACGAATGTAATAGCTTATTTCGCGTAACTGAGGGCGTGGATCCCACACTGAGAGCACGCCTGAAAACACGGATAAGAATTACGATGATCTGTGAGTTATACTGTCAGACTTTTGCCTCGCAATCCATGTCTACAAACTTGGGCAGATTCGGATTGGTTCGGCTCGGCTCGTTTTAGTTAACGCCAGAGCAGTAGGAGCGTCCTTTCGAATTCACTTAAATATATTGTTTTACATTTTATATATCGATAAAAAGTTTTAGACGTACAGTTAAGTTATTTTAAACTGCCTTCAGAACGAATCAAATGAATGCTGCCAAACGAACGATATTTCCTTCTTGGTTAAGTTCTACGTATTTTCAAGAGTTCTAGCAGTCGTGGTCGGAAGTCGTAGGGTAGGTTGTGTTGTTAGTTCACAAGTGCGTGTGGCAGATAACCAAGTATATGAGACACGACACACTTAACTGTGACACTGACACTATCTAAGGGAGCGACTGCACAATTCTGACCCCAAGATGGCTGTCAGCGCAAGAGGCACCCGCGAAAACGTTATTTCCGTGACGGTGTGACGTAACGGAAAAGATGCAATACCAGACGACTGTTGCACGCAGTCACGCAAGGGCGCAATTGGTAAGAAAGGAAATGTAATATGGACATGATGAGTGATGTCAGACTATAAAACAAAAAATTACTCAAAACTCTAACCTAAAGATGATAAGTATTGAACGGGGCCGTACCTGATACCGAAGTGGGTGAAATATGGCTATTAAAAAAATAACTCAAAACTCTAACCAAAGATGGCCAGTATTGAAAGCGGGCGTACCTTATAGCGGAGATGCCGAAATAAGGCGAGGACCAGGGGACCAACACCACGTGGAACTGTCAGGTACATCAGGAAAAAACCTGCTCGGTCCAACGTCATCCCGCGGCATCCGACTTCCGTATGAAAACGTCGGCACGTACTGATTCCTCCGCAGGCGTTCTTCGTACTCCGTAACAAATTGCGACAGATGTGCCACCATTTTAGTGCCCCAAGCAGAATAACGCTACACTACTCCCGCTTAAGCTATGACTGTTCAGACGGCTGCTACATGATGCGTGTTGCAATATGGGTGTTTCATTAACAACGTGGAGACATAGGTGAACGGAATGCGGAAGAATTGAAGCAAGGGAAAGGAGACTACAGCGACACACGTGTCGGTGAACGAAAGATGGCACGCTACACAAGCAATTCCTTCAGTCGCGTCGAAAGATCCACCATTCTCGTGACGACACTATTCTCCAGTAGTGCCCTAGTTGCCTTAACGTGACAAATGGATCTAACATCCAAGATAATGAAACGTAACATGGGCTTGCATCCTATCGTTTTGTCGTGAAGCTACTCATTGAATACGTTATGTTTGTGACTCGTTTGTTAGACGTGTTAATCATACTTTTGTTAGAAAAGCAGCAAGAAACTGACGGTTGTAATCAAGGTATCTGAACCTGCAGTACCCATGGCCTTTATCGCACGGCATTTAATTCAATGTTCGTGCTCACTGTACGGTGAGTATCTTAGACAGCCCTTTAAATCGTCGAGCCTGGCTGACTATAAACGTTTATAAATTATGAAACATAAACGTTTATGAATTGTGAACCGAAGGTAATGAAATAATGAAATCATCTGCATGTTGTTGGGAATAAATCAGAGATACTTCAGTTCAAAAAATTCAGTTGAAATATTTATTGCCTAAATGCAGGAAGTTAATTTAAAATTATAAATCTTATTTTAGCACTGTGCATTTTAACTTATCAACCAACGAATGCACATATAATTTCACATAAAACACTGACAAGATCGAAACATGTCGGAGTGTTTTAAAATGTTTTAAAAGTGTTTTATGTGAAATTATATGTGCCTTCGTTGGTTGATAAATTGAAGTGATTCTAAAAATTATAATTTTCAATTTATTTTATTACGTTTCTGTTACGGGCACCAAATTTGCATTAGAAGTTTGAGCTTCAGGATTTGTGAATTTGTGCCTTGGCGTGGTGATGTCAGAAACATCATCTTACTTAACACACACAACATACTTTTTCAACACTTCACTTACAACTTTTCTCTTCACACCACTCGCTAGTCACACGCAACACCACCATGAACCGAGAAAAACCTACGTTTGTTGACTTTTGTTCCAGTTTACCGACATGCGTTATCGTTTCCGGTATGTTTTTCAAGAAAGGGAATCGAGAATTTCTACATGGCATTACTCCGTCAAGGAAAGAGTAACTAAAACAGAGATACTTCAGCGGTTGTCTAAAAATGCATAAAATTCTACTGCCTAAATAAATAATGCATTCACTGGATACCCCTGCTTCTTCACTCTCGTTGTCCCAAACCAGTTCATATATACGGTTTGGGGACAGGAACCAGGCTGTCTTACGCCTAGATATTGCAGAATGCTGACTCAGAAAGGAATATTCAGTCCATCTTATTATTACGAAGTTGGAACAAGTGGTAACGCATTGAAATGTTATACTATTTCAGCTGGTTTATTTACAGACCAGTCTGTTTGTTTCTATATATCACACTGCAGTTGGATTTACAAACCCAGTGAAGTTTGCGAACGAAGCTTTTCGCTTACAGTATGTTATGGGAAAATCATGAACTCACAGAGTTGCCAGTAATTACATATACTTATTCGTATGGGCGAATTTATGCATCCCGTTTATCTTAGATTAAAAACCGTCCTTCTTGAATAAGGCAGAAACTGAACTGAAACGTAATAAAAGGCTTTAGAAAAAACTGCACAATATGCATTTTATCATATATGGACAGTTGGTGCTCAGTCCCTACCAACAGTAATATATCCTGCCAATGTACACATAAGTGTTTCTATTTTGACTGCAGAATAAGGAAGTGTATGGTATATCAGTCACCAAATGACATAATTGTTTCGAGGAAGGGGAAGAGAGTGGGGTACACAGAAAGAAAATTCCTCTGCGAAGCATGCTGTCACAAATATAACTTCATGTAACAGCAAAACTTGGCAGAGTGAATGAGGCTTAGCGTTTGAGTGTGTGGTCAAGTCCTGAACACAATTCGTTGCAAGTTTCTTGAGAAGAAAATGAAAGGCGACAGTTGCTTATATAAAAACAAACATAAGAGGTTTCGAAGCGTAAAGCCTGGCAAGAAATTTGCTATTCATGACGTGGGTATGTACACAGTTGGGTGCAGTGGCCGGAGCGTGAATCTGACCACAAAATATTATACAATATGGAGATAACGAGTGGGACTATAATTCTAAGACTCTTCATGAATGTCCGGAACATTTAAATGGCCGCAGTGCACCCATATGGTGCGTTCGTTGGATGCTGATTTAAAAGGATCTGGTGCGTTAGTAGGATTAAGGATTCAGTTGCACTGTGACTTCTTAGAAGTCGGTAAATATATGTTTGAATACAAATTATAATTATGTTTCCTTTTGGGCATGTATTTCAGAGCTTTGAAATTATATCAGCAACCGTTTAAACCATTTTTACGTAACCAACAAAATAGAATGTGTGATAAGATAGTTGTAAATGTACAGGAAAATCTGCAGGCTCTTGCAAAAAGAATACCGAAGATACTAGTACAGCGGGCCGAAGAAATATTTCCTGCTCTGAAGAAAAACGTGTTTAGTGTTTTGTGCATGATAGAAATTGTATCATCTTGTTCTCTGCTGATTGCTTTTACTGGTGTGTCTGATGTTGTTTTACCAAGAGGGACTTAGGTGATGTGCAGATGTGTTTCTTGTCATTAGTTCTGACTTGTGTTTTGCACTTTGGTGTATAGTACTTGTTTAGTTATGTATTATTCCATGTGTTAGAATTTCATGGAATATGCAGGATTTAAATCTTACCAATGCAGAGATGAACATTCTTTCCTCAATGGCTCTAGCATATGCAAGTAAACTTTTGTCAATAATCAGTGTGGATTCCAACACTGTAGGTTATTACCTAATTATATATTCTGAATATGTCAGTTGCTAAATAAAAAAGGAATGTAGTGGGACATTTTGTTTGCTTTCTTATAAACATTGATGGACAATTATATGGTTAGAAAAGAGATACAATGAAATATTCTTGTAGTATTTGTTATACCCATGAAACTATTAGGGATAATGCAAAATTTGAGACTTTGATATTGATGAAAACTGATACAGTTCTCATGGGTGACTACCATATCAATTTATAGAAGGAATCAGTGCTAACCTGAGTGGTGTGTCCCCTTACCAATTTGTTTCAGAGGGCCTTGGTGGGCCCAGAAATAGAAAGAGGATAGTGATGGGATATCAGATAGTTCTTGAGCTTTGTTAAAAAGAATGCAGACAGGGAAGTACTGCAGAAGCTGTCTTTCTTCCTTGTCAGGCCTTGCTATCCCCTTGCTGGTACATGTTATGTGCACACACGATCTGTCTTGGGCTTCTGCCATTTTCAAGGCTGTAATTTCAGGTTTGTGAAACACTTAACAGTTGCTTGTTTCCTCTTGCCCAGAGGAACTTGTCACTCATCTTTGTATCTTTTAAATCCTCTGTAATAACTGAGTGTACTCCATAAAGTTTATACATCCCGAGGTAAGTGGTGGAATCAGTACATTCAACTGACATTGTGGAAGGTGGAAATTCCAGTCTTGGGACTGCTTTTGTCAAGTGTCAGACTATGAGTGATGGATTATCAAATGCTGGATTTTTGCTTTTCTGCATGGTATCCGAAGACATTATAGATTAAAATACAAACAATGTATGTTCACCTGTTGTTTTGAATGGATGTTAAGCTTGACACATGCTGAGGAGAGACTATGGACTGATTTTGTTTGAGAATGAGTGCTGATTGGAATGTTAAACTTCAGAGGGTGGAACCAAAGCACAGTTGGAGAACACTGCATAGCGAGAAGCTTCTTAGTTTATGCTGCATACCAAAAATCATTATACTGGTGCAAGGAAAGAGGATGAAATGGATGGTTATATAGAAAGCCGCATGCATGTGGCATGAGAAAAAATAAGTAAAATTTAGATGAGAAAATTGGGATGGAGTGTGTTGACTGCGTCAATGACAGGCCCTGGTGAGCAGGGAAATGAACCAACATGTTGTATACAAGGCAGGGAATTTAACAAAATAGCTGAGCAACTAGTAGCCTCTCAGGAAGGGACTGTTCTTCATGCAGTTATTTGGTGGTAATTATTTAGAGAACTGTAGTGGAGAATTTACAAAAGAATTATTGTATTATCTGTTTTGATAAGGTGTCATATTTTGTTAGTAATTATTTTGTGAACTATAGTGGAGAGAATGTACAGAAGAATTATTGTATTATCAGTTGTGATAGTGTGTCATATTTTGTTTTTGTAATGATTGATCATGCACTGAAAAGGATTGATCCTGTGGTTCTCAGAGCTGCACGATATCGGTGAATAATCTGCCAGATACGTGTAGTGGGATGTGCATATCACCATGTAATGATGCATGTCAAGTGGTCTGTATACAAGCTGAACAGGACACAGATAAAAAGATAAAAGTGGGGGAGATTACGAAGCCTATTTCATTTCTTAAATAAAGGCTGAACCACAGAAGGTGAGTTGCTTGTCTGTGTGTCACCAATATAAAAAAATGGCTAGGTTGTTTAGTGGTCTCTGTTATCTTGGTCTGCCCACTAAACAAAACCCAGTGTGGTAATTGGAAATTTCTGTCTCATCTTGGGCTATGTCAATTCCTGGTAAGGGAATTCACATGCAAGTAATACAGGGATGAGTGAATATGTTCTCATTTCTGCTTGAGAGAATTTAGGATAAAATCCTCATCCAAATATAACCAATGTATTCTTTTTAGGTTTTTTATATCAAAGGAAGCAGGCTAAAATGCAGTGGATAAACGATCCAAGCCAAAGCAATGTAGATAATCTGAACAATAAAAGACATGATGCTGCCAGACATTTCAGGAACAAAAAGGAGGCATATTTTTAGCTAAAATTGAGGAAATTGAAACAAACAGCAGTAAGATAAAAATATTATGGACTTGTATAGGGGCACCAGTGATTTTAAGAAGGGTTTCACAGCCTAGAACTAATACAGTGAAGGATGACATAGGTGATTTGGTTGCAGACTCCCACATTATTTTCGCTAAGTGGAGGAGATTTTTCTCCCAACTATTGAATATATGTGGTGATAATGATGTAAGGCAGACAGAAATACAGACAGCAGAACCACCAGTACCTGAACAAAGAGTCTCTGAGTTTGAGTTGGCTATTGAAAAGCTAAAACTTCACAAATCACCCGGCATTTAACAAGTACCAGCAGAATTGGTTAAAGCGGGGGGTAAGACAATGAGTTGTGAGGTTCATAAACTTATTATTTCTAATTGAAATGAGGAGGAATTGCCTGAGAAGTGGAAGGAGTCGATCGTAGTACCCATCTATAAGAAGATAAATCAGATTGTAGTAATTGTTGGGGCATATCAATTTGCCAAATACGTACAAAATTTTATCCAACATTCTGCTGTCACGGTTAACTCCATATGCAGAGCAAATTGTTGGGGGTTATCAGTGTGGATTTCAACGCAACAGGTCAGCTACTGATCATATATTCTCCTTTTGTCAAATACTTCAAGAAAAATGGGAATACAATGAAGCAGTGCATCAGCTCTTTATAGACTTCAAGAAAGCCTATGATTTAGTTAGGAGGGATGTCTTATATAATATTTTCATTGTGTTTGGTATCCCTATGAACCTGGTAAGACTAATTAATATGTGTCGAACTGAAACGTGTAGCAGAGTCCAAGTAGACAAAAATTTGTCCGACATGTTTCCCATTAGGAATGGTTAGAACAAGGAGATGCTCTGTCGCCAATGCTTTTCAACTTTGCTTTAGACTATGCAATTAGGAGGGTTGTGGTATTCCAGGATGGCTTGAAATTGAACGGTAAACATCAGTGTCTGGTTTACACCAATGGTGTTAATATATTGGGAGGAAGCACAAATTCTGATAGTGGCTAGTAAAGGAAATTGGATTAGATGTAAATGCTGAAAAAACTGAGTACATGGTCATGCCTCAAGATCAGAATGCAGGATGAAGTCAGTGTGTGAGGATTAATAATTGTTCCTCTCAAAGGGTGGAAGATTTCAAATTTATGGAAACAAATTTAAAAAAAAAACAAAATTATATTCAGGAAGAAATTAAGTGCAGATTGAAGTCAGGGAACGCTTGCTATCATTTGGTGCAGAATCTTTTGTCTTCCAGTTTCCTATCTAAAAATGTAAAGATCAAGATATTCAGAACTCATATTTTGCCTGTTGTTTTGTATGGGTGTGAAACTTGGTCGCTCACATTGAGGGAGGAACCTAGGCCGAGGGTGTTTGAGAATAGGCTGTTGAGGAGAATATTTGGGGCTAAAAAAGGATGGGGTAGCAGGGGAGTGGAGAAAACTAAAACTACATAGTAAGGAACTTAATATTCTGTACTCACCGAATATTGTGCGGGTGATAAAATCGAGAATGAAATGGGTGAGGCATGTAGCACGTATGTGGGAGAGATGTGTACAGGGTTTTGTGGGGAAACCTGGGGGAAAGAGAACACTTGGGTGACCCAGGTGTAGATGGGAGGATAATATTAAGATAGATATAACGGAAGTGGAATGTGAG
>Ga0123352_10022551_pt1 | contig 10041 bp, 7 predicted proteins | sample TergutLab28metaG_FD_89700 | JGI IMG/M metagenome (GOLD analysis project Ga0123352, IMG submission 89700) | Labiotermes labralis P1 segment gut microbial communities from Petit-Saut dam, French Guiana - Lab288 P1 | ecosystem: Host-associated > Arthropoda: Insects > Digestive system > Gut ...
GCGGACGCTTGTGAGTGCGGTAATGAACCTTCGGGTTCCGTAAAATGCGGGGAATTTCTTGACTAGCTGCAAACCAGTTAGCTTCTCAAGAAGGACTCTGCACCATGGAGTAAGTAAGTATGTATTCTGTTGCATCTTGTTTGATAATTATTGCCATCTCGCTAGTAAGAACTATAATTCAACCATCGCAATAATAAAACAAGTAAGCCTATTCGTTTGAAATATAAATTAATGTATTTGTTGGTGAAAGCGAGAATCAAAGTTCAAAAGTCATGTATTCAGAGTTGTTGTCAGCAGAAACGAAACATTACCACATCTCCGTTAGATCACATTAGTTTCCTCTGCCTCCATTCGCTACGGAGGGACTGTAGCAGATCTACTATACAAATTATACTCAGTCTAGTGTCGTAAAATAATCAGCGAAATTGTTATAAATTAGAACAAATCCAACTAATCTTCCTTGAAATCAGAGCATCTGACAGCCATAACTGTAAGGATTACTGGCGTCTGAAACGCGGTTTCATGCAGTCTGCTAGAAATTTGTCAATGTTTCGAAGAACTTCGTGCCTCCAATGGAATGGAATGGAATCTCTCTCATCAAATCACACTGTACCAACTACATAAATTTTAGTTTCTGACTTTACGTAAGGTAGAAATTGTTGAACATAAATGTGGCAAAAATGTGAACTGAGCAACTGTAAGTAAAATTTAGCACACAGAATTTAAATAAAAAGTTTCAAGCAGTCCACTGAATACACACAAAGTTTTGTTTATGATCATGCGTACAGTACGTTCTGCAGAGACCATCAGCGGCCAAGAATCAGAATTTACCGACAAATCATATTTGAAGTCTACAATATTCTAACTTAAAAAAAAAATAACGTCGAATCGTTTAGGTGCTGACCCTAACCCTTCGGTGGAAGGACAGACACGACACTAACATAAGTGAACAAAAGTTATGCTCATGCACAACATGAAGGAATATGAGAGAGCGGAGATGGAGTTCCACGCATTCTTAACCTCGGCAACAGATGAAAGTAAATGGTCAACATCGGTGTCCTCATGCCTATGCGGAACAGCTCCCAGTGCCTAATGAAGAGGAGGTTGCGTGAACAGCGTGGTCGATATGAACTCTCTGGGGAAGAAAACTACTTTCTGTTCGGCCGGCAATCGAACGAGCTCTCTTTCATCCATCCTGTCGTCTTGTCACTACCCTGAGCTATCCTGTGCCCTCTCTAACGTGATGTGTACTTGTACCTTACAAAGAACGTCCAACAGTTAGCAGCAGAGGCTAGTAGCACTTTGCAGCGTGTCTTAAGACGTGGGTTTGGGATTTTAACAAGAGCTGCTTTAATTAATAATACTGACAGCGAATATCAGTCTTACTTACTGTGCTTAGGGTTTTAGTTTGATTGGTAGTAACGGGTTTCGGATATTTACCGTAGATTTAAATTGAATATATGAACAATCGTGAATGGTATTAATACTGAATAACTTGAGAATTGCCAATCTTGTGACTGAACTTCTAAAATATAGCTCCTTTTGTATTTATATTAACACTGGTTCGGTTATAAATACCTTTGAAAAATAACTTTTATCTCTTGCCGGAGTGCCAAAAAATATTTTACTCGTATTGACAACAGATTAAGTACAGGCTTCAACAGCTGTTTGTAAACATGTCAGGACATGGAACTGTACAGAACATTTGACATTAGACGGTGAATCTAATTCCCAAATTCAACTTATAAATCTGTAGAACCGTGATAAAATTTAAAACAAATATTTGTTGAATATCAATAAATCTGTACAAAAGACATAGTTGTCTTTATTCACGCAATGAAGAAACATGGGAGAAATAGAGGTATAACTCCACTCATTCATAACCTCAGCTCTCGATGGAAGTAAGTGATTAATTTCACACCCAGGCCGCTTTATCTCCAAGGACAGAGGCCCAGCACCCTTTGAACAGAAGGCTGGGTGGGCCCCAGACTTTTCGCAAAAGACAAAGCCAACTTTCCCCTACTGGGAATCGAACCCTGGTTCGTTCTGCCCGTAGCGTAGTCATTATATTGACTACGCTATCACCGCTCCTGTAACACACACACACACACACACACACACACACACATATATATATATATATATTCTTCATTACGTTCTCCCCACCGGCTTTCTCCTTACGCTTCCTCACTCTCTTACAACCAGATATCGCCTCAGCAATGCGTTTCCCAACACTCTCACCGCAATTCCGTTCTTCTGAGTGACGCCATTAGTTTCAGACCTTCAAAAATGCGTATAATTAGAGAACTGCCATATTTTAATTTTCACACTTTTACGTACGAGATGGAAAGAAAAAAAGTCCATCAATTAGTGCTGCGGTCACAGACTGCGAGACTACTGTGCGTGTGCAGACAGAGAGTATCCGCTTGCATAATAAAAACGGTCTCGCTTGAGTACGTCACTCTTCGATTGATGAAGTGTTCCGAGTGTCATGAGGCCATTCGGTTCCCAGTATCGTGTATTCAAATGAAGTAACTCCACGAATGAGGCTATAACAATCCTTGAAAGCTAAAATTAAACATTGACACAAAGCTAAAAGCCTATGCTTGTTCCAGAACACATTTCGCATTCAAAGCGGGCAGTACAGTTATACTCCCTGTGACTAATGGAAAGCACTTGCATACCTTCCGCCTTTTCTCATCTTTTTTTAAACAAAAAAATGCATAAATCTAAAGCATAAATGACACATATCGTCTGTCTGTCCGTCCCCCTGTCTGAATATTTCATTTGCGAAACAGCTAAACGCATTTTGCTAGATTTCAAGCTTTCTCCACGGGAAAACGAGATCTTCGTTCTTCTGGAATGTTATATAAATTTGATTGGAAATGAGTTACCAGCGTTTCGGTAATATATTAACGATACACGCTGACACATATCGTCTGTCTGTCCGTCCCCCTGTCTGAATATTTCATTTGCGAAACAGCTAAACGCATTTTGCTAGATTTCAAGCTTGCTCCGCGGGAAAACGAGATCTTCTTTCTTCTGGGATGTTACATAAAGTTGATCGGAAACGAGTTACCAGAGTTTCGGTATATATTAACAATACATGCTGCCTAACATCCCAGGCGAGGAAAGACCGAAATGCATTTTTTTAAATTTTGGTGTGAGAAACCTTGACCGAACTTTGTGCAGTGAATTCAATTCTGATGTGTAGTGATCAATTATAATTCGTGATTGACTTGGGAGTAAATTAAAACGCGATAAAATTCCTCAAAATCTCCGGATCGTTGACGTAAACTTGCACACTACCGGCATGAAAAAGTACACCTCGCCAATCACAGTGGCCGCACCGACTAAACGTCCCCCTGAAATCTAATGGTGTGTATCGATATCGTCTGCTTAATTCCCACCTGGGCCATAGACAGACTGAGGCCTAGAAACAGGAATGTGTCCCACTCAACTATGTCCAATGTCCATAAACAAGATTCACAGACCCGAAAAGCGGGGATCCTTGGGCTGGCTCTCGTTACAGTAAGGGCATACGACACTCGTTATACTTAATTTAATTACTTTATTACTCTACGGAGCAGAGTCCTTCTCAAGAGACTAACCGGTTCTCAGCTAGTCATGAAATTCCCCATATTTTATGGAATTCGAAGGTTCATTACCGCATTCACAAGTGCTCGCCATCTGTCCCTATCCAGAGCCATTTCAATCCAGTCTATGCCCCCACATTCCACTTCCTGAAGATCCATCTTAATATTATCCACCCATCTACGCCTGGGTCTCCCAAGTGGTCTCTTTTCTTCAGGTTTCCTTACCAAAACCCTGTACACACCTCTCCTCTCCCCCATACGTGCTACATGCCCCGGCAATGTCATTCTTCTCGATTTCATCACCCAAATAATATTGGGTGGGAAGTACAAATCATTAAGCTCCTCATTATGTAGTTTTCTCCACTCCCCTGTTACCTCGTCCCTCTTAGGCCCAAAAATTCTCCTCAGCACCCTATCCTCAAACACCCTCAGCCTACGTTCCTCCCTCAATGTAAACGACCAAGTTTCACACCCATACAAAACAAGAGGCAAAACTATATTTCTGTGTATCTTAATCTTTGTAATTTTAGAGAGCAACCAGGAGACAAAAGATTCTACACCGAATGACAGCAACGCCATTTATTATTCGCGTTTTAATCTCAAAGAATGTAGACGAATATAAATAACTGGGCAACGGAAGTAAAGACAACCGGCGAGCAACGGTATTTTAGGGTTACCTCGAGCAAGCGCAATTACTTATCATTCTGCACCAAAGAGTCAGGGTAGCTTCAAGCCTGGAATCTTCGTTCAAGTCACTGTGAAAACTTCAATGTTCGAGGTTAGGGAGTTGCAGTAGCGTCAAAAACTTTGGCTGCTCTACCGCCTTCTTAGAATGTGGTCACAATCACATGGCCTCGGCCCCTCCACACTAATTCCTGGAATGTACCTTGAAACAGATAAAGCCAGCTTCTCACAAACCCTCGCATAACATTCTAAATCACTTCCCATCTGATCTGATTCCATCGTGAATATAATCTCCGAAAGGTAAAAGAACACTGGAAAAGCAACCGAAAAATCAAATACGGCTGCGTGCACATTCAGTGGTAGCGTGACCTGAGGGAATATTCATAAAGTGTGTTTCCTCAGATATACGACCTTTTAGTGGTAAAATCACGAAGGATGAGATGGGTGCGATATGATATGTGTGCGGGTTATGAAAAATAAATATAAACTTTAAGCCAGAGAATCTGAAGGTATGAGCCCTCTTGGGACACCTACAAGTAGATGGTACGATAATATTAAAAAGTCTTAAACAGCCACGATATGAGAGTATTATTCGGATACAGTTATAAGGTGGAAAATTTCAAGGCGAGCTGAGGTATTATAGTTTCTCAAGGGTCTTTCCCTATGGAGTTCCTTCTAGACAGAGGAAAGCCTCAGGTTAACCAGGATCCCATCGACACTAGACGACGCTCTATACCCCTGAATTCCCCCGCGCCAAACCTGCTTTACTAAAATATAGCAACTGAAACCATTCCTCACTGCCATTAGTATGCAACATGAAGTGCATGAGTCTTAATAAAAGCGGGTAATTGCTCAACTTTCAGCTCTGTTTGTAAAGAATTTAATGGTGGTAGGAAGGTCAGTCTTCATTCGGTTAATTTACATATACATTGACTTCGCTAACTTATTTTTGTAAGGTCAGTTGTTAGTAGATACTCCGATATTTGCGTACATCGGATGCTTCACTTGGTCTTTGTAACTAATTCGTCTCCTTATATTTGGGATTAGAGTATTGTTTTCTTAACATTTTAGTTCAGAAATACGAAAAAATATCATGATGATCTTTCTTTTTAATGTAAGAAGAAAATTTCGCCATTTGTAATTACTAGCACCTTTAACAAACACGTGTCTTTTATCTTAGTAATTAACCAACTTGATGCACAAAATTTTGTTTTGCAATAAGTTTATTTCATGCCTCTACATGTTTCGAGCACATGTGCTCGAAACATGTAGAGGCATGAAATCAACTTATTGTAAAACAAAAATTTTTACATCAACATTACTAAGATAAATATACTGAGATGCACGGTCAGCAAAACATAAAAAAAACACGTGTCTGTCACACTAAAAAGTGCAATGTTACGGGCAAAATACTGGGGAACGGCAGTTCGATCAAATGTGGTACGGGGGGGGGGTGCTTCAAAGAGCTAGGTTCAGTCCCGTGGAAGGTCGTTTCATCGTATTGAGAATAAAAATTTTATTTCCAAAGCAATAAAAAGTGGAAAATATATCCCTTGTATAGTGTTTAAGAAGTGTTCATTTTTATACATGACGTACATGTTATCTAGGTATACATTATGCGCTGTAAGCTGAGTAGAATTGAGTAAGGCAGGCACAGGAGATAGGACAACTTTTCGATGGTTCATACTTAACATAAAGTTATAATAAAAATAATTCCCACATAAAGAGAAAATATTACACAAGCATTTAAAACACATCAAAACTTACACATGTATTTTATGAATCCCTGCGGGTTTCATTCGACGGACGTTTGTCGGGCGAACACTTAACGAAGTATGACTTACTCCGTGGAGCAGAGTCGTTCTTGAGAAGCTAACAGGTTCTCAGCTAGTCAATGAATGCCCCACATATGATGGAACCCGAAGGTTCATTACCGCACAACAGCTAGCCATCTGTCCCTATTCACGAAATACAGAGAATGCAAATAAAATGACGACACTAATATTTTAAAGCCGATCCCGGTGGCCGCGCGGCCGGCGGTCGCTGGTGTGCTGTGACTGCGGTTCCGAGTCCCGCCGGGGCATGGAAGTCGGTCTCTTGTGAAAGCTCTGTCATGTTAGGTAGAGGGCTCTGCGACGGGCCGATCCCTCGTCCAGAGGAGTCCTATCGAGTGTGGTGTGTGTTTGTATGTGATGTCGAAACCTCAAAATGAGGTGGCTAGGTGGCCTAGACCCAAGCAAGGCTCTTGTATCACAAAAAAAAAATCATAAAAGGAGTCAGCATAGCTTAATCGGTACAGCTAATCGCTGAGGTTCGAGCCCCGGTGGAGGAGGAGGTTTTCTCTTCTCCATATCCGCCCAGGCCGAACCTGAGGCCCATCCAGTCTCCTCTACAATGAGTAGCGGGGAACTTCGTCGGGGGAAAAGCGGCCGGGGCGTTGCGCTGACCCCCCACACCCATCTAGTATCGAGGTTAGGCATGAGTAGGGCTAAACCTTTATTCCCCCTCTGTGCCTTCATGCACGTTAGGGGACGACCTTTATCTTGAACATGAATTATAAGTTCACTTGACATAGTCTTATTCTGCAACTGCATTAGACATGGCCTATAATAAACGTACGCATAAGTACTTAGAATAGGTTATACATAGAAGTCGGGATACTTCATGCGGTATTACATGGCTAGGCTTTGGACAGGGCGACAGAGGAATCATGTTTCAGTGCCGGCAGAAACAACAGATTTGTCTTTTACCAAAGCGTTCAGACGTGTTCCGGCGACCACCTGTCTCCTATTCGCAAAAGATAAAGGTAAAGCAGTCCCATTACAGGCCTGGACAGACCCAGAGGGTTACAGGAAGTTAAGGTTCCCAGATTTCGTGACAACGGCACAGGATGGTGGTAGGTTGTCAGCCTTACGCACCGGCCGCCTTTACCTCCAGAAAATGCTCCTGGTACTCATTTCTGCTAGAGGCTGGGTCGAACCCAGGGTAATCGGAAGTTTTTTATGTCAATGAAAAATCGACTGACACCAGCTGGGATCGAACCAGCGACCTTCCGATTTGTAGCACTGTACCTTAACCACTGTGCCATGGCGGTCTCCCCCCCCCCCTACGATGGGTACCGATAATGTCTTCCCTGCGAGTAAAGCGGAAGGGCCGTGAAGCTGAGCACTCTGTTCCAACCAGCGTGAAAATGCAGAACGAGTGGAGCCGTACCTCCATTCCCCCATATGGCTTCCCGGCGTGTACAAGGAGAATTTTACATTTACCTTACATCATAATTACCTATCAATTTTTCCCGTGACCCCTTATTACTGGCGAAATAGTCCCCGACATATTCTGGACAGTAGAAGTGAATGCGTTGTCCCTGCCCGGTAATGATTTCCAGTTTATCCAACTTGTATATTATAACTACCACTTCCTATCAAACACATACAATCTGTAAAACGAACTGAGCTGTTTTTGCACAGCTGTCAACACAAGAATATTTGACATGCCCTCAACCTACAGAGCTTTCGTAAACTTTAATTAACATAATACTAAACCATTCCAGTGTAAACGCTGAAAAAATTAATCCTCGAAATGTTATGAAGCCTATCTAAACGATTGCAGTGACCCTGACAACGACTTCATGCCGGTTCAAAAGAGCTTATTTCTAGAAACCTTTTAGTTATCGGTTGCGCAATTAAACTTTAACTTATATTTGCCCAGCCTGTTGCCATTTGAAGTAAGTGAGCTACCTAATCCTATCAGTGTAGTGCAGACGAAGTACACACACCGAATGTAATCGACATCAAACAGTTGCAGGGAAGAAATAAGCGGAAAGGTTATGATTTCCCCTTTAATACTTGCGTTCGTTTATGTACTTTGCGTGAATATAACGCGTAGGAGCACTGCACAGGTAGGAACGCGCTTATAGTCCATTTCGTCCCGGTGTTTGAGAGCCGATGGATCAACATGTGCCTCCTTACGTACGGGCGACATTTCTTATCTGTTTACTTTATTAATTCACTTCTAAAGAAACCATGCAGACTTTCGTTCAAAAAGTCATCCCTCCCATGACAAATAGATAGGGATTTGTGTGTCTTACGATAAGGAGAAGGAAAAAGGGACGTCGGAAACTTTATTCTTTATTGGTCAAATAAAACATATGTTAACAGTAAGAAACTGAAGGCCTTCGAAGCCACTAGAAGTGATAACAAATTCGGAGCACAAGACGTAACAAGGAAATGTCGGTATGAGTATGCATTTGCGACCCTAATCGACGTTGCTAATCGCCCGAAAGATGTCACAATAAAAATAACTATCTTTAACGCTGATATGAAGCTGTTTGATAATCCGAAACGAAGGTGTAAAGACGTGATATTTCGAAGAGCCAATTCTTCTGGGATATAACACAGTTTAGGTGCAAGATTTTCATCACAACGTGCCGCCTCCATCTTTAAGAAAGACAATAGATCTTCTGTGACTACCCCGAATACCGAGGCATCAGTCTCATCCAAAATGTTGGTACCTAAAAAAATGTCTCTTTTTCCGTGTGCCTGAGCACGGCAGCTCTATCGCTTAGAGAGCCTACAGCCGCTAGGCAATCCTGCCAAGTACTGAGGTGCTCAATGAAACAATAAAATGGACACTATGCATACACCAATATACACGGCGTCATATGCCAGGAAAATGAAAAATCGTCATCAGCACCGCTGCCAGAGCCTCAAATCGTGCATCGTTACACGCGATGCCTCGTCAATTCAAGTCATCACAACAGTTCAGGTTATGTGTGCTTTAGAATTGCAGTCATCGCGCCACTCGGCACACTTGCTGCAGGTTCAACCAAAATGAAATTAATTGAACAGGCTGAAGTGTCTTCTTATAACGATTCTACGTAATTGTTTGCGGGTGATCAAGACATCCATTGCCTTCTATGAACCCAGAGATTCTTCACCTCGTTTAGAAATGTCCCTGTAAATTACCACATCCTAAGCCAGTTAAATCTATTTTCCACCGTCACACCTGTTTCCTAAACAGGTATTTTTTGTCTCTAGTCTATACCTAATGTTGGATGTGTTATTTTCTGTTGGGATTTCCTGCCCAATTACTGCGTAAATTTGTCAGTTCCTCTTTGTGTGACATGTCTCTTTTACTGCCGCTCGTTATGTGTCCCTTGCGCATCCTTCTTGATTTAATCACAGTGTACTTCTTGACAGAGGAGGGAATGTAGGTACAAACTCGGCTGCACAAATAACCCCCCTCGTGCGGGGGTGTTAGGACAGTGATCGCGGCATATCAAGCAAAACCGCGTTATACGAAATTATTATAGGAAAGACAGGGTTACGAACACGCTGAGGCATATCACACTCCCACCCCCACCCCCTACCCTTTATCGGTTTAAATACTTACATTTTAAACACTAAACACTGGCACAGTACGTGGCTGGCTGATACAGCTTCCGGGGTGGGTGAGTGAGTAACTGCCTGTGTTTAGTTGGGTGTATTTAAGATTTTCATTATCCAGCAGAACGTGAAGTGAGAGAGAAAACCAACAAGATGCAACAGTTAGATGTTTATTTTCAACAATTTCTCAACATGTTTCGGGCATCATTATGCCCATCTTCAGGAGGACAAGACGTATGTTACTGCATGTGGTGTGCTGCGCTGGTTCTGCTGGATGTGGTTGGTATCGGTTGTGGGGTGCGAGTGCTGTGAAGGTTCTTGTTCGCACCCCACAAGGCAGCACCCCACAACAGCTACCAACCACAACCAGCAGAACC
>Ga0123352_10022555_pt1 | contig 10040 bp, 11 predicted proteins | sample TergutLab28metaG_FD_89700 | JGI IMG/M metagenome (GOLD analysis project Ga0123352, IMG submission 89700) | Labiotermes labralis P1 segment gut microbial communities from Petit-Saut dam, French Guiana - Lab288 P1 | ecosystem: Host-associated > Arthropoda: Insects > Digestive system > Gut ...
GGATTGAAAATCATTTTCAACACAGAACCAGGCATTCTATCGCGAATAAAACAGCCAAGTTGGAAACAGCATAACGTTAGTAACACACCAAACATCGGATGTGCAATGGTAGATAAAATATTTTCAGGTAAAGTAATCATTACTTGTCTCCTCCTTGTCTAACATCGTCAAGCGTAACAACGTTCTTCTTGTTTAAAAACTGAACCGTCATCCCTGTAATACCGATCGTGATCGTGGTAGAAAGGATGATGAGGATAAAAATTCCAAGTGCCATCGGCGCTAGTGCATCTAAGTTCAAGATGAGTCGTGAACCTACTGGAATGAATAAAAACGTAATGTGTGCGAGAACAAAACTACTGACATCTTCGATTTGTTCCAACTTAATAACCTTAGCCATTAATAAAACGAGGAATAAGATCATCCCTGCTACAGGAACGGGAACAATGTGACCAAACCCACCAATTCCTACAATTAAGCGTGCTGCAAAATACACACTAAATAAAATTGCCAATTCTTTAAAGAATTTCATTTTTTAAAACTCCTTTTTCATTTATTTTCAGACACTGCCTAAATAATTTTATTAATTTGCTTCCCATCTAACCAGCTGTTTAAGCTATCAAACACAATGTCAGCTCTTCTTTCCATTGACTCATCTGAAGCATAAGCAATGTGAGGCGTTACAATTGTGTTCTTAGATAATAGTAACGGGTGATCAACGTTCAGCGGTGGCTCAATTTCAAATACATCAATCCCTGCACCTTTGATCTTATCGTTGTTCAATGCTTCTGCTAACGCTTCGCTATCTACTACCGGTCCACGTGCCGCGTTAATTAAAAACGCCGTTTCTTTCATCAACGCAATTCTTTCTTTGTTGATTAAACCAGTTGTCGATGGTAATAACGGACAATGTAAAGATACAATGTCTGACTCTGACATCACTTCTTCTAATGACTTATATGTCACATACGACGGCGCATCTTCACGTTGGTACTCATCATACGCAATGATGTCACATCCTAGTAAATGACACATCTCTGCTGTCTGTGCACCAATCGCTCCGTAACCAACGATCCCCACTGTCTTTCCTCTTAACTCGCTTCCCCTTAATCCTGCCATCGTCCCACCTTTGCGACACTCGATTTCCGTCTTTGAAACGTTACGAAGTAGATTAAAGATCACACCTAGAACCAACTCTGCTACTGCTTGGTTCGCATAACCAGAAGCGTTACTCACAGCTACGCCCATTTCTTTTGCTGCTTCTAAATCGACATGATCGACACCAGTGAAGGCAACGTCAATGAACTTCAGGTTCTCATTAGCTTTGATAACTTCACCGCTTAATGGCATATTACCAATCATGATGACGTCCGCATCTTTTGATTGCTCAATTTGAGTCGCTACGTCCGCTGACTTTTCAAACGCCTCAAACGTATGCCCTTTTGCTTCAAGTTCTTTGACAAACTTGCCTAAGTACTCATCGGTTACTGCCAGTGATTCTAGTAAAACTATTTTCATATGGATCATCCTCCAAAAATTTTTTCTCAAATTTCAATTATTGAAATTCGATTTTGTTTTCTGAAATCATATTAACACACATTTCGACAGGCGTCAACAGTTTTTTTAATTTTTTCTCAAAGTAATACGCAAATCAAAAGTTCTTAAATTCTCTTAAAGATTGAAAAACAGAATTTACTAAATCAAACGTTTTTTTAAATTGCTTGCTTTTTCCTAAGAAATAAGATAAGATATTGTTACAGCACAATTTAGGAAAGCTGTTTTTATTTTTTAAATAGTTTGCCTATCAATTAAAGGAAAGAAGGAAATTTTCGTGAAAAAAAAAACACTATCGAGCAACCAATCCTCAGATAAATTATTAAAACTCATCGAATTTCTCGCTATTCAAAACAACCCCTTAAGATTAACCGATATCGCAAATTCACTGGATATGAATAGCAGTACAGCGCTTCGCTTTATCACCTCTTTAATGCGAAATGGCTACGTCATGCAAGAAGCAGAAACTTCAAAGTACTATTTAACCTATAAGCTATGTGCCCTTGGGCAACAAGTTAGAAATCATCGTGAATTACCTGAAGCACTTAAATTGCACTTAAAAGACATTGCCAACACATTAGGTGAAACCGTCTGTTTGGCTGTGAATCAAAACGACAGCGTGGTATACGTCGATGTGTTTGAATCTTCGACCGGACAAATCGTAAAAGCCACACAAAGAATTGGCGCCATTGCACCACTGTATTGTACGGGAATCGGAAAATTGTTCTTAGCAACCTACACACCGGAGCAAATTGATAACATGCTGGCACATCAAGAATTAGTGAGATTTACTGAAAAAACAATCACAACAAAAAAAGCACTCTTAGAGGAAATTGCGAAAGTTAAAGAGCTTGGCTATGCAAAAGACGATGAGGAATGCGAAATCGGTACAAGGTGTTTATCGCTTCCTATTTATGACCATTCAGGCACCTTAAAAGCTGGTTTTAGTGTCACAGGACCGTCAGGCAGATTGACGGATGAATGGATGGAAAAATGGCTTCCTTATTTGCGTGATATGTCCACGAAGTTATCCAATGACTTAGGATTTAACAATTTAGGTGTTTTTTAAAAACAGCACAAAAAAAATCACAGCCAATTGGCTGCGATTTTTTTATAAGTAGTCTTCTTCTTTCACAATTAATTGTTCTTTGATTTCATTTAAACGCTCAGTCACTTCATCAAATTTCTTTGCTACTTTTTCTTTCGAGTGGTCCCAATCAAAATCTTCAACTGCCTGTTTTGCTTCTTCCAATTTCATTTGCAACGTCTCTTTCGACAAGTCAAGTTCAATGTTTGATACGCATTCTTTCAAATCAAAATCTTTCACCTTTTTTTGAAGTTTATTCGCTTTTTCGATGAGTTCATCCTGCAAATCTCTTCCTGTTTTTGGTGTCAAAACGGCTGCGACAGCTGCTCCAACAATCATTCCTGCTAAAAATTTCTTCACCTTAATCCGCTCCTTATTTTTTGTTTTTCTTACGCTCACGTTTTTCTTTCATTTCTTTAAACGTTTGAACCACACCTGACATTTTCTTAAACTCAGCAATTTTGCTTGTCACAACCATCTTTGTTGCTTGAACGTCTTCGACAATCTCATTCACACTATCAAGTGTCTCGTTAAGTTGGCGCATTGTCTTTCTCGTTTCTTTTAATAGCCCAACTAAGTAAATGGTGATGGCCACCAAACAAGCGACACCGACCACAGCGATTAGTTGTCCTACTGTAAACGTCATTGTTTCATTCATATCTTATTACCTCTTTTCTAGTATGATTATAAATTCATATATGCATGTTCGTATTTCTCAATATCACCAGCACCCATAAAGACTAAAATGCCATTTTTATATTGTTGTAATTGATGGACATCATCCAATGTGATTAACTTAAAACGCGGGTTTGCATTTAACATGAGACGGATGTCTACATTGCTTTCTGATTCCCTTGCAGAACCGAAAATTTCCGTTAAATAAACGTGATCAGCAAGCTTTAAGGCCTCAGCAAATTCTTCGGCAAACGTGGTGGTTCTTGAAAACGTGTGAGGCTGAAAGATGGCAACAACTGATCGTGTTGGGTATTTTTGTCTCGCCGCTTTTAACGTCACTTCGATTTCAGTTGGGTGATGCGCATAATCGTCAATCATCACTTGATCCTGAATCACCTTTTCACTAAAGCGCCTCTTCACTCCCATAAATAACGACAAGTCTTTTTCCGTCATCGCCCGATCCATGCCTTCCAAATAGCAAATGGCAATCACAGACAAGCTGTTTAAAACCATGTGATTACCGAAAAACGGTGTTTTAAACGTGTGATAATACTCACCATTGATTAAGACGTCAAACGTTGTCCCTTCGGTTTCTTTGATCACATTACGAGCGACAACGTCATTATGGTCGTTAAACCCATAAGTTAAACTATTTTTAAGATTTAATTTCTGCACGTTCTCGTCGTCACCCCACATGATCACTTTTTTCTGACATTGACTAGCAGCCACTTGGAACGCTTCAATCACATCGTCAACGTCTTCAAAATAATCCGGGTGATCGTGCTCAATGTTCGTAATGATCAAATAATCAGGCGCATAAGCATGAAAATGGCGACGATACTCGCAAGCTTCAAAAGCAAAATACTTACTTCCTTCAACCCCACGACCCGTGCCATCTCCAATCAAATAAGAGGTTGGTTCTGCCAAACGCAAAACGTGAGCCAACAACCCCGTCGTCGTTGTCTTACCGTGCGTACCAGAAACAGCAATTGAAATAAAGTCACCCGCTAGCTCCGAAAGAAAATCATGGTAACGAACAACGCGTGCACCGATTGTTTTAGCAGCCACAACGTCGACGTGATCATCACCAAACGCATTACCCACAATGACAACCATGTTGTGTTCGATAATCGCTTGACCGAATTCATGCAAACCAATCCCTTTAGCCTCCAGCTCTACTTGTGTGAACAACATGTCTTTGATATCAGAGCCACTCACAAAATGTCCCATGTCATGCAAAATGTTTGCCAAGGCACTCATGCCAGCCCCTTTAATTCCGATCAAGTAATACTTTTTCATAGCTCTTTCCACTCCCTTCTGTGTCAATTATAACTGTCTAACAACTTTTTATCGGTGATCAACACATCACGCTTCGATGCACCACCGTTAGGCGCAGAAATCCATCCCTTGGCTTCTAAGCCATCAATGATTCTAGCTGCGCGATTATAACCAATTCTAAACGTGCGTTGCAACAGTGACGTCGATGCCATTTGTTTTTCAATGAACATCGCCATCGCCTCGTATGCCAGAGGATCGTCCGATGCCTCACTCAGCGCCACTCGCTTATCCAACGCATCCTCGGCAATTAAGTAGCGTGGTTTTGCCTGCGCTTTAGCTGCTTCCACAACGCGTGCCACTTCTTCATCATTGACGTACGAACCTTGACCACGAATCGTTTTAGCACCATTTTCCGAAACCAACATATCCCCGTATCCCAACAAGTTTTCAGCGCCGTTTTCGTCTAAAATCACGCGTGAATCGTTCGCCTGTGCCACAGCAAAGGCAATGCGACTCGGAATGTTTGATTTTATCGTCCCCGTTACCACGTTCACAGTCGGACGCTGTGTCGCAACGATCAAGTGAATGCCTGCTGCTCGTGCTTTTTGGGTTAAGCGCATGATACAATCTTCCACATTATCCCCCGCAACCATCATTAAATCAGCCAGCTCATCAATGATAATCACGATATACGGTAGTTGCTCATGCGACGACGCAAAGGAATGCCTTTTCCTGTTAAACGTCTTAATGTCACGCACACCGTTTTTCGCAAACAATTCGTAGCGGTGCTCCATCTCATCCACCGCCCATGCTAACGCCGTTGCCGCTTTCTTCTCATCCGTAATGACCGGGGTCACTAAATGCGGAATGTCGTTATAAGGCGCCATCTCCACACGTTTCGGATCAATGAGCATCAAACGCACATCGTCCGGCTTAGCTTTACACAAAATACTCACAAGAATCGTGTTGATGCACACCGACTTCCCCGAACCCGTCTGACCCGCAATCAACCCGTGTGGCATCGTCAAAATATCCGCATACACCGAGGCCCCTTTAATATCTTCACCCAGCCCAATGTATAGCGGACTTTCATGCAAAACAAACTCCGGTGATGAGAGCACATCTTTCAAACGAACAACGCGGCGCGTCTCATTGGCAATCTCAATGCCGATCGTGCTTTTTCCTTGCATCTGCTCAATGCGCAAATCATCCACCGACAAACTTAACTTCAAATCGTTCGCCAGACTCACAATGCGACTGACCTTCGTTCCCGGCGCCGGCATAATCTCAAACTGCGTCACCGTGGCACCTTGAATATAATTACCGGTTACCGTGACCGCCACGCCAAAATTCTCAAACGTGGCTTCTAAAATCGCCATCTTCTGCTGCACCCACTCATCATCGTCCGTCTGACGCGGCTGTGAATCTTCCAATAAATCCAAGCTCGGCACATCGTAATAAAAATCAGAAGGAAAAGATTTTTTTGCTTCAACCCTTTCATCTTCTTTCATTTGTACTGACATCGAAAACGTCGAACCAGACTCTCCGTTTGTCACAACCTCTTGCTCGGTTGCAACCGGCACTTTCTGCGCCTCATCACCATCGTCTAGCACCGTTGTCATCCCTAAAGCAACGTCGACATTCTCGTGCTTAGCCAAAGCACTGCCTACTCGGGTAAACGGCTTTGGCCCTTTAAACTTACCGAACTGTTCATCCAAAACGTCATGAAGCGTGCGATCGTATTGCGCATAAACATCGCTTTCTTCCAACCGAACACGCACTAAATTAGCCGCAATTTCAAACTCGCCTTCTAGCGTTGAAAACACCAATCTTCCCTGAATCGTCACTGAGACAATTTTTTCATCCGCATTTTCAGCTAAGATTTTTGCCACATCCGATGTTACTGTAAACGTCGCATTCGCCATGGCTTCTTCCGTCAAAAGGATGGGATCTTTTAAATCAATCACTTTACCGGCTGATTTGTCATAGATCCCGTGCGCCATCATCACGTGCACGTTACTACTGCTTTCTTTTTTACCAGTAATCGGAGAAATAAAAGGTTGAGCACGAAAAGGCGAAGCTGCCATATCAGCTTCCGCGTTTTTTCTTTTCAAATCGGCCTCAGTGATTTCCGGTACGTTATTACTATATGCCTCTGGTGATTTATTTGCAATTGATTTCAAACTAGAAGCCGATCCCGTCGCATAAACACCTGGGGTGATGTTAGCTCGCTTTTTTATATCGTGGTTATTCATCATAAAACACTCCGAATAAATAGATTTTTTTTCTAAAAGGATATCTCTATAAACTCAAATTATATCACATTTTGTCGCGCTAAACCAGTACTAAACGGCATAAATATCTACGATTAAGTAAAATTAATACAGCTACCTTTATTCAGTGAGGCTACTAATCAGTGCCACAGCCGGTATCGTTAAAATAATCCCCAAACTTCCCGTGATACTCCGCAACATTTCAATCACTAAAAAATCATTGTTCAGTAGCTGATTCACCGACGTTCCCATGCTGTAAATCAAAATCAACATGTTCAGCGACGTCCCCGCAAACGCCAAAATCAACGTGCTCGTCATCGTCCCCATCGTATCCCGACCGACGTTCATCGCCCCTTTAAACAAGCGCCTTTTCGAAATCTTCGGATTATTTTCCTTCAACTCATGCACCGTCGACGCGATCGTCACCGCCGTGTCCAACACCGCCCCCAGTGATGCGATCAACACGCTACTAATAAACAACCCGCCTGCCTGTACCTCAGGAAAATCCGTCGTGGCAAGGATCAAGCCAACCTCTTCCATATGAAAACCTGAAATGTGCGCAACCCGGCCACCGAGACGCGCTAACATGGCTGTCGCCATCACCCCGACTAAACAGCCAAGCATCGCGGAAACACTCTTGCTGGAAAATCCCCCGAGAAAAGTTAAGGAGACCACGGTCACAGCGGCGAGGATCACAAAGGTCGTCGGTAATACCGGAAACCCTTTTAACATTAACGGAATCAATAAAAAAACGATACATACCAGCGTAAATGCCAGGCTAGTGATCGCCATTACCCCTCGCTTGCCGCCCAGCACGGCTAAAACGACCAGAAATAAGGCAAAGAAGGCAAGCACCGCTTCACGACGCTCCAGGTTTTGAATGTGAATGCTCGTGATGTCATGGTCGTAAATAGATAACCTCACCGAGACGCGGTCGTTTTCCTCGAGGGGCGTATCCGTGACTTGATTGAGAAAATAAGTGGCTTGGACGGTTGTGCCGCTTTGATCGCCGGTGAGTAGTTCTAACTCAACTTCCATGGTGCCATGGATAAAGCCGCTCTCGGTCAGTTCCGTCTGTTCGGATAAGATGCGCACAACCCGCGCCGTTTCGTGAAACTGGTCGCTCTCTTCCGCTTGGCGAAACCCGTCATTCGCGTACCAGACCGCACTGATAAACAGGATAATAAAAATAATCACCATCGCGATTTTCAACCCTAAATCCTTGATTTTCTCTCTCTTTTTTTTCTGCTGCATCCTACCACCCCTTGGTTTATCTTAGTAGATTGATTATAGCAGAAGGTGCGTGCGAAACTTGGCAAAAGATGGGGGTGTGATAGAAAATGACCCTCAAGTAATGAGGGCCCTTGTGTATGAAGTGCTATTGAAAGAAAATGTCTATGATTTTTAAACTTTGACAAAATCATAGACAAAACCTTTTAAATCTCGTCATTACATTCGCTCAAAGCCCTCGTCTTTTAGCATTTGCTCGAATAATGCATCCGTAAAGAAGCGGTATAGCGGTGCTAATGAGTCAAATCCCTCTTTCAAGCGCTGGGGCAAGTCTTCAGAAAACAGCTCGTCCACATGTTCAGAGTAGTTGATCAAATAAAGATTTTTCCGATTATACCAGCTAGCCACTTCGGATTCTACACCTTCGTAGCGATTGCGTTTATAACTCTCCCCTTCTGGCAGAAAAATCCCCGCATCCTTTACTCGTTGAATGATCACCAAAAACGCCTGCTCATCCGCATCGATCTTCGTCCTAATCGCGTTCATCGATTTCACACTCGCGCTAAAAAAGCCCATCCCGTAAAAGAAACCATCCGGTGACACCTCAAAGAAAAACGTGGGAAAATCAACCTTGTCCGAGCCTTTCTTTTTGAACGTTACCCACATCCTGTTTTTATACAAACTTTTATCTTTTGAAAAGCGCGTATCGCGGTAAATTCTTGAAATCGTCCGGTCAACCCGTGGCTCCACCACAAACGTTGCGTCAATGTCAAGCATCGTCGCTGTGAGTTGTTCCACAAGCTCTTTTAATGGTTCCAACAGCGAATCGTTATACCGATCCTTGTTTTCTACAAACCATGTTTTGCTATTGTTCTTTTTCACATCGCGTAAATAGTCCAATGTGTCCTGTTTGAAAATCATATTCGCGCCTCCTTAATCAGCAACATCAAAATCTTCATTAACCAAAGCTTTGTAATAATTGCCACTCGTCGCCGTAAACTTTATCAAGACAAAATCTGGATCGAGCGCGCCCTGTGGGTAGTACGTCAGCATGCTATCATCCCAAAACGATTTTCGCACCTCATCATCGTAAGAAAGTTCTGCAAAGCCATTTAACATCACGCCTTCCCATTTTTTTGTCGTAAAATACAAACAACTTTTCCCGTTTTCTTTCATCTGCTGCGCTCTTTTTGAAGAGGTATTTGAGCAAAACCAGAACTCTTTCAACCCATCATTTTTAGTTTTTATTAACGCTTTGATCTGCGGCTGTCCCGCCTTATCAACAGTCCCCAACATCACAATTTCTGCTTTGTTTACAATCTTTAACGCTTTATCTTTACCAGTCATTAACATCACCTTCCTTGTCATTCTAAATTTTCAATAATTCTTCGAAGCTTATCTTCAAAATCACGAATCTCCGCCTCAGCAAAACCAGCGTAAAACACGTCGTTCATTTGTTCAGAAAGCTGGTCGTATTTTTCCCGATAAGCTTTTGCCTTATCGGTAATCACAATAAAAATTTGACGACGGTTATTTTTATCCGGTACACGTTCTATCAAACCAGCCGCCTCCATCCGGTCAAGTATACTAGTCAACGTCGTTTTCGCCAAAGATGTCAATTTTCCAATTTCCGTAATGGTCAACTGCCCATGCTCCCAAAGTACATAAAGAATTCGTCCTTGCGCCCCGTTAAACATATCTACCCCGCTATCTTTTAGCATCTTCTCCCAAGTCCGTCCACTAAGATGACGAATTTGCGACATCAAAAATCCACCTTGCTTTTTCATCTGCAACACCTCTATATCGAATAATACCATATAGAATTATTCGATGTCAAATCATAAATGTGAGATCAATCACGAAATAGTATTAAGAGTGTTGCCTAGATTAAAAGGCGACACTTTTTTGCAACCAAAAAACGATCCTCGTCTGAGAATCGCTTCAAC
>Ga0123352_10022558_pt1 | contig 10039 bp, 7 predicted proteins | sample TergutLab28metaG_FD_89700 | JGI IMG/M metagenome (GOLD analysis project Ga0123352, IMG submission 89700) | Labiotermes labralis P1 segment gut microbial communities from Petit-Saut dam, French Guiana - Lab288 P1 | ecosystem: Host-associated > Arthropoda: Insects > Digestive system > Gut ...
AATGTGCACAGACCAGTTAATATCCACACATTTTGCTACTCCTTTGGATCTCACTAACCATTATACTTGGTAGCATCTACATGAAAGAAAGACAGACATATTAAAGGAAACTGGAATAGTTGCTGGGAAGAGTGAGGGGTACTCTGGTATGAAGAGAGAAGGACCAGTTCTAATGTAATATTAAAATTTAAGCACCGTTTCGTGAAGGCATGTTGGGAAGTGGAGGTATAACTCCACGCATTTTAACGTCCACAGTAAATGAGATGAGCGATTAATTTCCAAGTCCCTGCACTTTTACCATCGCTGAGCTCACCAAGATACCCACTGAATAAGTGAATGATTGTTCTCCAAGACTGATCTTGAAGCTTCTGAGAAGAGAAAATTGTGTTGCTTGTCCCAGATACTTTCTGTAGGACAATATGCAGTCTAGTCATAGTACTGACTGAGGTGGCGATGTTCCGTCCACATTAAATTACTAACAATTAAGAGTACTGGCTGAAGACTTGGTGCACTTGTGATTCCAGTTAACTGCCCCCCAGTGACAACAGTTTTGTACAGTGTCTATTAGTTGGGCATACATGGATTATCTAGCAAGAACTCTGAAATAAATCATTATACTGTTTACTGTACTAACAAACCTAACAAACTCAATGGAGCAAATTTCTTTTTGAAAAACTAAGAGTTCCTCAGCCAGTCAGAGAAATCACATTGGACTTGACGTTTTTGGGAGTGAAAGAAGACATCGAGTGACAGAGGTTCTGTGTGATTTATTTGAAAGGCCCAATTAATTATGTTTTCACTACAGCTTGTTATGCAGTAACACCTTTTCATGTACGTAATAATGCTTTTAGGAGGAAACCAGTAATAATGCTTACTGTAAATGTTTTTTTTACTTCGGATTTAGAGGCAGAAAATTATTTTGTCTTGTTACAAACTCAGTATTTTTTCATAAAACAAATAAAATTATATAAGACATTGATCAGACCTGTGCTGGAATATAGTTCTGAGATATGGGTGTTATCAAAATCTGAAGAAGCTGTTTTAGGGGGTTTTAAAGGAGAATTTTGAGAGCTATATTTGGGCCTACAAATTACATCGGAGAATGGAGACTGAAATACAATAATGAGTTTTATACGTTGTACAAGGAAAGTGATATAGTAACATACATTAAAATTAATCGGTTAAAATGGACACGACATGCTATTCGTATGGAGGAACAGAGCCCTACAAAAACAGTTCTCGTTGCAGTGGTGGAAGGAGGAAGACAGAAGGGCAGGCAGAAACTCAGATGGGAAGAGGTGCGATGGAAGATACCAGGAAGTTGGTGGAGAGAAATTGGAGGAATGCTGCAAGGAATAGGGACAGCTGGCAGAAGCTTCTGAAGAAGGTCTTGGCACAAAAGGAACTATTGTGCCAATGATGATGATGATAAATAATTTTTTACTTCGGATTTAGAGGCAAACACTAATTATGTAATTTTAAATCTCAGATTCTTGCAATCCTTGAAGCATAAAATTAATCCAAATAATTCAATTAATAATATATTAGCTTTTAGTCTCGGCCACACAGTTAAAGCAACCCGTCCCAAATACAGACAGCAACCAGCCTTAATTACACCGTGTAATATCTGACGATCCGTTAAACTTTAAACACTGATACATACATTAAACTGTCTTGTCCGAAAGGCTTAACTAAAACCATACTTTTGAGAAAGATATTTGTACGGAATCTGGTACCTGCCTGTTGCATTTCTGAATTCCACGTACCTTTATGTTCCTTCAATAATAATATTTTTTACCATATTGTAACTTACTGGTGATGTCATAATCGTTTGTACTACGCTTATATTATGTCTTACAGTAGTATAATTTATGTGAGTCCTTGTCCTGGAGTAACTCTACGTGAAATTATAAGTTTTAGTTGTCGTCTAGGAAACTTTCGGTCGTGTCACAAACAACTTGAAACATGTACCGTACTGTACACTTCCTTCACATCCGTGCTGTAGCTACTTGCAACACTGCACACAGCTATTTCTTCTGACTCACTTTCAAACACAAATTTATATTTGAATTGTGAAGCTCCTTTCTCCGGCCCAATGTACTGTATGATGTAGTAAAATGCATCTCGTACAAACTCATACGCATCAAAAAATAGATTGTCACTTGAAAGTAAAATGTCGAGAAAATCTTATCTTTGTTAAACTTCCCAACAGCTGGTTTAGTCAACCCTAACCTACGTACGTACGGATGTCGTAGCAAATCTTTAAGTTTGTGAAGAACATGACCTTTGATTTGATTTAAGGCCCTGTCCAGTTGCATTTAATGCGATAGTTTAGAGGGCAGTCGAAAGGATCAAACTGGCATACATCTTCATGTTCACGTATGAGGGCGATCGTAAAAGTGAGTGTGCATCCGTAAGGGGTAAGGGATAAGGGCCCTCAACTGGCATAGCCAGGTTTTCCAGTGCTTATTTCTTGTATCTGAAAGTGGTTCTCTACAGGTTGGACATTTCTGAATTTTCTGCTTGCAGCTGCTACAAATACTGTGTCAATTTCAACATATCGTAATGGGTATTAGCATGTACTGCATGCAGACTGGACACTCCAGCTGCTCCAGCATACACTTAGACAGATCCCGAGCGCTCATTGTCGCCTGACAGCAGTTTCCTGACAAATACAGTAATCAACAGTAACAATAACATTGACTGTAGTAATAGCAAAATGAACAACAAATTTTGTGCAAGCTGTACACTCCGATGTCGCCGTAAAGTGAGGTAATGAAACCGAAGATAAAGGTATAGGATTGCTTTGATACTTGCAGAAACTCTACCGAACTACACGGCGTCACAACCCACAAGACCGTCGTAAGAACTTCAAATCGAAATCCTCCACCCCCGCCCCCAAATTCTTCTTTATAATTTCTAATTTATTTAAAAAAATAATAGTTGTCCTTGTATCCTGAGAATTGTTTGTATACACACACACATAAAAATATATACATTAGCATAACGATTTCGCAAGATGTGTGGCTTGTTTTACATTCTGTATATTAATATGTTGTTTGTCTCAAATTTCCTTGAACAAATTTTATGAAATTGGCTGTGGCATGTAGAGAAATGTTTGTACAGGACGTTTAATTGTGCTTTTTTTCTATCCAGTATGTACTGAACAATATTCCAGTTTTCATATATATTTTGAAGAACAAGTGACTTTATAAATTTTTATCACAATCGTTTATTTTAGCCTTTAGAGTAATGCGTTTTGCTGGCCGTTGTTGTAAACCCTGGAAATGTGATGTTTTGCGACATCATCATTGGTGTGGGGTGTGGCCTTACTTTAGAAGCTGACTGAGACAGTGTTTTGGGCTCAGGGTTAAGGGCCGAAATGTGAGTGAACTGAGGATCTGTCGAAAAAATATATTTGGAAAATTTGTTGCGGTATTGAACACACACACACACACACACACACACACACACACACACACATATATATATATATATATATATGCTGACCTTTGGAACTTTCAGTATCTCTATGTCAGAGAAATCAATGACCTCCTACACTAGGGTAACCAGTGGGTCTTCTTATCTGGGTGAGGGGGTACAACGGTTTTGGCGTAACGCTGATCACTCATATTCATATGTTAAGGTTAAGAATAACTGGAACTGTGCCTCCGCTCTATCTATGCCAACATGGCCAGAGTGGGGATAAATTAACCTGTACATTTTATAGGTGAATAAATGGATATCAAAAAGTAAAGCGATTATTGTACAGGCCTGGACAGGCACTGGGGGTTCAAGGACAATCGGTACATGAAGGTGGGGTGTTTGTCAGCCTAACACAAAGGCCGCTTTTACTCACCGAGAAATATTCCTGGTACTCATTTCTGGCCATAATGTGGCCAGAAGATTATGTTAACAAAAATTCTAAATAACCTGATCGGGAAAGGAACCTGCGAATTTCCAACTTGCAGCGCAATGCTTAAACCAACTGCGCCAACGCGTGTCACGGATAAATAAATATGGGCTTAAAATTTCTCCCTTGTGATTAACAAAGTTTGTGTGTGTGTGTGTGTGCGCGCGCGAACTGTTTTATTAATGACCTCGAGAACTGCCAAAATTATACTTTATGGTAGCGGAGGTGAAAGAATGTAATACGCGAACGGACACTTGGTGGAAAGATACTGACAGAAAAAAAAATAGGTCCTGTAACACACACCTCTTTGGTAATTAGTTTGTCCACTACAAATCCCACCTGGTCTGCTCCGAGTTCCGGCCAGTACAAGTGGGATGGTGGGTATAGCTGGAAGTTTATTAACCCCAGCAGCTGGAATAGGAAGTAGACTGGCAGATCGAAGTATCGTGCTTCAATTCCCGGCAGGAGAAATATATTCACACGTACTGCAGAGCGTCCATAACTGTTCTTGGGGCCAACTAGCATCGTCTGCATGCTGCAAGCATGGTGTGAACTGAATACGTACTTCAGCCATGTGGCAGGGCTAAGTAAGTTTGGAGCTATAACTCCACTCCCCACCTACATCGGACTTTAAGGATGACAATTTTGCTACAGATAGTTTCCCTGTCTCTTTTATAATTACAGACATGGCTATATTTGTTAAGTGCAGTTGGTTTGACACCCGGTGGAATTAGCACAATACACATTTATACACACACACACACACACACCAATGTACAGAACAACAGAATTAAATTGCGAAGAGTGCGGGCCGTGCCCCGTCTTGGCGAGTTATACCCTGGCATTTGCCTTACAACTGAGGGAAAAGCACGGAAAAACCTCAGTCAGGGTAGCCGAAGAGTACCAGTTGGCATGATGAAAACATAATACAGAGAACAGAACTTACAGTACGTAACAATAAAAATACATAACATACAAAATTGAACAAAAGCATAAAAAGAGTAAATATATGTGTACATAAACGAAATAATACGAAAAAGTCTGTAAATATTTTATACTTTCTAATATTATAGAATGCATCCCTTTTGAGGGTTTGGTAATCGGAATTCTTTTATAAACTGCAAAAATCTACCTCAGAGTTTCACCAACAATGTTTCATTTATTTGACTATTGTTTCTCTGCATTGTAACAGGGGAATGTAGGTCAATTTATGATCTTAGAATTTTGAAAGTACACGAAAAGCTTTTCCTTGTAGAAGAAAGCGTGCTGGTGTCATTCATTGTAGTACAGAAAACGCTTTGTACTTCTGTAGTGACAACAGTGGCTGTTGGCGTGCCGTGTTTGGTGATGTTGGGTTTATAATGGGATACAATGGGAAGGCAGCAAAATGTGAAGTAGTAGGAATATATAGAAGTCATTGGCTGTTACTTGCGTAGCAAACGTCTGTTGTGAAGGGCAAAGAGTGCAAGAAAAGAAGTAAACCTGAAATCTGATAAAAATACCACGACGAAGCAACCGATGAGGGAAAGCATGACTCGTATAAAAATTTAATAGCATATCAAATTAACAAATTCATCCTAATATACTCAAGAATTATGAGCGCCACACAACGGGAAAATCAGTAACCAAGACCAGTGGCCAGCTAACTAGTGGAACCAATATGGACATCTACCGATCAAATTTTACCTTTTACATCTTTAACAACATTTTAAGAGTTAGTTCCTAGGAAAAATGTGTAAGAACGACACATTAAACACCAAAAAGGAACAATATTATTAAATCATACATGTTGTAATATTTCAGAGATCTCTCAAATAAATATTTTTACATTAATTTTAAGACTTTGTAAAAGAAGGCCTGATGATGATAGTTTGCGATCGAAACGTGAAGTAATAAAAATGCTAATTTAAAAGGAATAATCTTTATCTAAGTAAATTATAGAAGTAAGGAGTGTTACTGTCAGTAACAACAATTCTGTATGTGTTGTGGAATATTATTTAAATGTCGTGTAATGTTTTCTTTGTTGTGGAATATTCTTTAGATGTATTTTATATATTCTTAACATCTAAAGCAACGTTCTGATGTCACATCCAGTCAACAAATTTCCGCAGACATGCAACCTGAAATGTTAATACCGCGTTCAGAGTAATCCAACACTGGTCACTATTCTGAGGCAGAACAGTTCTGTTCAAAATCAATCTTATTTCTTAAAAATTCTTTTTAATGTTATCCTCCTACCCATACTAGGTCTTCCAAGCTCTTTCTTTCCCTCAAATTTCCTAAAAAAAAACTCATGTACGCAGTCTCCTGTTGCATATTCATGACGCTTGCCTCCACTGTCTTATTGTTGGTGATGCTAACACCAGAATATTTGGTGATAAGAATAGATTGGGTAACTGAATTATAAGGCTCCTCCAGACCCACGTCTAAGTGAATTTAATTTAAGGGACTTTATTTTTTTAACTTAAACTTTCTCTCCATTACCGAATACTCTTTAAAGTAAGTAACGTTATACTGATTTGTACGTGTTTGTAATGCTTTTGAGGAATTTAGTCCACTTTTTTTAGGGTTTCGTGTGCACATTGCGCACGAAAACACATAGACATAAGCATGTGCACAACTGAATGATATCTGAGAGTGTTACATTATCTCATTAAAAGGTGTGATTTAAAAAAAAATAAAAAAAAGATAAAATTTACTGAACAAAAATCAATTTTGGTTTTTATAGCGGTCTTCACCTAATATACCCGTCATTCTTGTCCAGTTTTAATCATACTTAAATGTGTGTGTATATTTAACAAGAACGAAATATTTTTATGTACCTGGGCAATGCCAGACAACATTTAATTTTTACGACGTACTTGGGACCGAATAATAAGGCCCTATATTTTCGGCACAGTGTCCAAGCTTGCCGATGAAGTACTGTGCAAATCGGGTTCTACGGTAATAAACCTGGATGAGAAGAATGAGTGCAACACAGAATACGAGTACGTGCGGATACCATTTCACTATCTTAATGAGGTATTTAATTTCAGTATGACAATGTGTCTGATATATAGTGCGCAAATGTGACCAGTTACGTAATCATGCTCATGGGAAATGCGTGATTTATGGGTCCGCCGCGAAGTAGCTGAATACTGCCCTCTTTTTTTAATATTTCGTGGCTAGCAGTGGTACGAAATTACCAATAATCGCCGCGTAATAACCAGAAGAGCGCAGTTTTCAACCCACGGTGAAATCAAGATTCAAATTCGAGTCAGTTCTTTACCTTCATTCCTACAAATGTCTGTATGGAGCGGCGCCTATTCAAAGCAGGGCTAATGTACATTTTAAGACATGTAATTATTTGGGTAGCGGAAAAATGTGATGAGGCTGTGGAAGCTTGTATATTTACCTACTTACATAAAACAAACATACACATTTAAGAAGGAAAGTAATCATCCTTTTGAAGGGATGAAGAAAGAACGAGAAAATCAACTTTCTACTATTTTATTTTATTTTACATCTTTCCTGTTAAGTATTGCCCACACAGACTGGCCACTTACAAACTTTATGAATCATATCAGCAGTGATAACGTAAGGCCCTTATCTCATACTGAAGTGTGAGGTTCCCCAGTTGCTCTTCGAATCACAAGTGTGCGTTACGAGCTTCAGCAAGCAGAAGAGGCTCCTGTTTGACGGTGAGTAATTGTTACTTGTTATTACTTTTATAAGGCAGATCGCGATCAATCATATTTCGTGCTTCGTAAGTTGCGTTTCTTTTTTGGCAAAAATGTTACCAAAATTCGTCTTACGTCTTAATAATTTGTGATTAAATTTTACGTAATTCGATTATTAAATCCGTAAATATACTTTGCTATACTAAGTGTGCGATGTTATCACTATTAGCCTCTAAACAGGCGCGAAATACGACATGTTAGCGAGAGTCGTTTGTTCTGTGCGTATCTCAGGGCAAACCACATGGGGCTTGTGGTGAACAAGTTGCACTGTGACAGGTTTCACTCAGGGTACTTCTGGTTTCCTTTGTCAATTGACATTCCACACTGACTTTCATCGATCTAGCTGGGACTCCATAAACTCAGCAATCACCGCGTCACAAGAAGAAAATACCAAATTTTGTATCCATGAACACAAAAAACAACATGCTGCAGATTATTGTTTTTGTTAGAACTATTTAGCATTATGACCTTTATCAGTAATATTTCTCACTACTCTTGCAATATGCATCTAAAGAGTGTGTTCAGGTATCGAAGGCTTGTCTGTATGTAGGCTCACTGCACGCGTTAAAGTAGATAACGGCTAAATGGTTCTGACGAAATGTATTGTGCATTTCGTATCACACCAGGCTAATACAAAATTCGTGCCATTAGCCTAACTCAGAACGGAGGCAATTTGGTTCATTAGTTGACGTTCGAAGTGGAACAAATCGAAAAATCTTCATAAAAATTTGACGAACATTATGCAAATGGATTCCCTCCCCTCCCCCCCCCTCTTACGCCATACAGGTTGATGCTCTAAATCAGTAATAAGTTGCATGCACGAAAATTGGATGTGTTACACTGGGGCCTCCTTGTAAGTCATGCCATAATTATTCGAAAGTACGCAATTTAAGTAAAGGTATTTCCCCATCTGCAGTTATTTTTTATTTCAGTTCAAGTCATCATTCGGACAGCTAAAATTGATAAGGCAGCCATGTTATCAGACATGAACCATACGGATGGCACACATTACAACACAGGACTTTGGACTTCAGAAAATACAATGGCGAATTTCAAAATTAGACGGCGCGAAACTTTGAGTTAATGCATCAAAATTTTTATGTAGATGCAGTTTCTATCCTAAAGGAATAGATATAAAAATCGCGAAAATTTAAATGAATTAATAATTATATTAATAACAAATCTGGAGATTGAAACATTTATACAATGGAAAAGTAATCATTGAGTCAGGGGGGAAACAGCAAGTGTGGGGAGACTGTCGGGCTGCAAACTCAAAAGACACCCGAAACCACAAACACCAACATTTAAAAATAACATTTTTGTAGACGCGACAATATCAAAAGTTTTATTTGATTTACCCTTCAGGCGCAATCTCTCTCAAAACACTACTGATGACCGGTAAATTAGAATTTTGAAAGTCGAACTAATAAAATGAAAGAACCAGAAGTTAGGACACTGTGATCGAGTCGTGGAACACGTAGTTAGGTTACATAATGCAGATGCAAACAGTCCTTTCTTACAGTTACACTAACCACATAATTTTACAATATTATATTGAAATTCGACAAAGATAACGTATATTCTGATGGTCAGACCCCGTTCCTAAATTAAAAGTTCTCGGCGCGCAATTACATTGATTTGAATATTAACTTCAAGAATTAAAGAGCCGCTGTTGAGGAAGCAGCAACAGCGCCAATACACAAAAGCGGTAATTATGACAACCATGCTTACTATGAGAAAGACTAATGACAACTAAACCACCCGCAGAAATGAACAGAATGTTAGTGTGTTTGTAAGTTTGTTCGTTTGCTTCGCGCAGCAGCCCCTAGTAGGCTAGGGCCTCCTCATTCACGAGGTTTCTAGATCACACACAAAGACGTACAACAGTCGGCAGGACTCCTCTGGACGAGTGATCAGCTCGTCGCAGATATCTCCACCTGATAACCCACACACAAGAGACAAACATCAATGCCCCCGGTGGAATTCGAACCCACAATCTCAGCAGTGGAGCGGCCGCAGACCTACGCCTTAGACCGCGCGGCCACTGGGACCGGCAGTGAACTGTAGGAGCTATGAGAAATTTACTAATACATTCCATATGTGTCCCGGACAGGGACGTCAAGCATGAAGGCTATAAGTTGTAAATCCGACGGCATTCGCAGCTACGTCACCAAATTACAGTGTGCTGCGTTTTATTGCGTGCAGAATAAGTTTATCGACGTTTCGACAGAATGTGGTGTCTTCATGTTCAGGGTGCATGTGGAATTAACTGGGGAAAAGAGAGATGATATGATATGATATGATATTTATTTAACCGCAGTTGGGTTGACACCCGGTGGCAGCATCACACGACACATTTACAACAAACAATACACACAATACATAGAGAGTACAATTCTGGAAGTGC
>Ga0123352_10022560_pt1 | contig 10039 bp, 5 predicted proteins | sample TergutLab28metaG_FD_89700 | JGI IMG/M metagenome (GOLD analysis project Ga0123352, IMG submission 89700) | Labiotermes labralis P1 segment gut microbial communities from Petit-Saut dam, French Guiana - Lab288 P1 | ecosystem: Host-associated > Arthropoda: Insects > Digestive system > Gut ...
ACCCTTCACACTACCTCGGAACATGGTGTATCCAGCATTACTACCGCTGATGCGCACACCTCGGCTGCCAGTAGTCGACTGAACTGACGCCCCCGCTGATTTAAATGGACTCGTCCGTTTCGCCGAAAGACGAAATCTTGTTTCTGCGCGTGTGTCATCACATTTTCAACTGGTCTCTACTAAGTAACTACTGTACCGACAGGTGTCACTTGCCTCGCAGTAACAAGGAACTACGCTGGCGAAACACTCTGTACCTTACATTCATGTAAGAGATATGGCTATAAAATTCCAAGAATGAATTTATCGCTTATCCTATTCAGTGACACTGTACTTTTATGTTGTCTAAATCGTGTCCTTGCATGCTTCAACGTTCGCAGGCCACAATTTTCAATACTGTAGCATCATTTATGGACAAGACGTGGCAGAAATAAGAGGAATCTGTCCCGATCTCTCGCCGAAAGAAATAATCGGAATTCAAAACAGGAAGTTAACATCAAAACTTTATTTGAAATTAGGAAACAGTGGCAGCAGAACGCGTACAGAGAACTCCGAAGCCAAGAAGTTACGAGCAAAATGTTTTCGATTGGCACGAATAGTTCAAAGACGATAAAGAGAACGCAGAATATGTTGATAGAAACGGACATTGAAATGCACAGATTCGACAGGAATATTTAAAAAAAATTGCCAAATTTTTGTTCAGAGAAGGCCAACCAGTTAATCGGGATTATTATGCAGCAATATTGGCGAGGTTAAGCGAAACTGTGCGTAAAAAACAGGCCGCACTTGGCCGAACAATTCGTTCCTCCATCAAGACGGCGCCCCAGCATCCTGTCCAACAGTTTATGGCAACAGACCTATGGTTGGACTGGACGTCCCTTTTATTCGCCCGATTTTTTTTCCGGTGACTTTTGGATCTTCCCAGAATTAAAGTCCACGCTGAAAAAAAAGAATGTTTCAAGACATTGAAAGCGTTCATAAACTTACGACGTCAGCGCTGAAGGTTATTACGAAAGAGCAGTTCTAACAATATTCCCAGTAGTGGCAGTATCGCTAGGCGTTACGCGGAAGTTGACCCTTCTAATTAGGAAAGTACACATGAATGTTTGCAATAAAATAATTCCGGATACTTTATAGCCACACCCCATAAAAACATAAAAACAGTACGATTATATGCTGATGACACGTGTTTATATGTTTCTTAAAACTATGCAACGGAAATACGCAGTTCTTACTTAGTTACTTAATTACTAACTTGCTTACTGAATTACATCGGCAACAGCAATGTATTAGAATCTGTTTAACCTCAAGAGCAAAGACATAAATTTGTTTTTAAAACGAGAGAAGTGGGAAGATGATAATATGAAAAAGGAGATGAGTAAACAGGTAAAAGGAGGGGACAAGGATAAAGTTCGAGAGGACAAAATCGAAAAAGGAAGAACCGTACGAAGGATGAAGATGTGTGTGTGTGTGGGGGGGGGGGAGAAAACAATTTCAAAGGGCCCTTTTCACTGGTGTTCCACAAAAATAATCTAACTTCATGTGTCCATGCTACAAGCGAGGTACTGTACTTCGGTATGTAAAGGGGAACTTAATTTTTTTATCTTCGTCATGTGGCGCTCTGCGTTCCAAGAAACCGCTCTAGCCATTCCTCAGTACTCATTTTCTGCAACCCGACATGTCAAATTATACTTTATCATAACATAATAAGTGTCTCTTTTCTCCAATAATCTCTGCAGTAACAGTTACAAAACAAACAGTACTCTGACTTTTACGGCGAAACTGTCCGTGCAGTCGTACGCCATTTTTGTGACCACAGAGAAGCCACATATTGGTTTATACAAATTTTCAAATAACTGGAAAATATTACATAAATGCAGGTACAGTAGATGACACAGCAAACTCAATTATTTTTTTTTTTATTTGCGATGGCCAGTGGAAAGCCGCAGCAAACCGTTTTGGCATGCACCACAAATATGTTCGTCGCCACAACGGGCCTCCCTTATTTATTTTGCACCTGCATGACCCACACACTGCACCAAAATACGCACATAGTGAGAAGACTAGCGAACCTTAACACAGAAGAACGCTATCGTCGAACAGAATACACGTATTTAGTAAGTGCGTGATTCGCGATATTACATATTTCAAAAGCTTCAACGATTTATTGCGAAAAGAGCTGTCATTTCTAATTAGGATCTCTAACCTCTTCCTAACAAAAATATTCAAATACGGACATCATAATAAACAAATTAACCTTTAGACGCCTAATGTCAACTATAGTGGCCGTACCGCACCGCTAACCTCTAAAGTTGCATTTCATATATTTATTCAACGAATATAGGTACTGAATATTTTAAACATCGTATATACTCTCCGTCTTTTCTCTTCAAAATGCTGTTTGTTTCATAATTCTAACATATTTGGTTCCTGTATTATTCACATTTTATATACAGATGTGCTAAAATTAAAAAAATAATTCCGGCGCCAAAAGGTTAAGATTTCGTCAAATATTTCACACATTCCTTCAAAACGCACTCACACTAGTACCTTGCGTACCAAATTAGTCGCCATATGAAAAATATGATTCAAGAGTAGAGGCACAACTCCACATACATTGAGGTGAGTTGTTAGCTTCACGCCTCCGCCTCGTTACTACCATGTGGGAACATGCCTGGGTGAGTCTCCGAACCGGTGTGAACGTATCGGAAAAAACAAAAATTCTCTTGCCGCTGTCGGTATTCGAACCACGATTCCTCAAGTCATCCTGCCTGCAGCTTACAGACTATATATTACCCACTAGTCTATCACGCCTCATTTCAATACTTACGATATCGAAAACGTTTTCAAATAAACTTGTAGATCCCAAAGAATTTATATCCTACGCAACCTACACACATTATTCCATAATACGGCTAAATTTGTCGTAAAAGAGGAAACTCCTTTTATGTTTACGTAACCAAAAAATCACAAAAATGCCTTAACACTACTGTACATGTGGTAGAAGGCTGCATTTTCAGTTGCAAAAATCAGGCTGTCTGTGGAGAATTTACACAAGCAACAAAATAAAACATACACGAGTAATTGTAAGTCTACCGTACACGAGATCTCTTGGTACATGGCTTATTGAAGTCAATATTGACATTACATTTTACGATCTTTCCCTATACGTTCATACATCGACTGATGTTATAAGCTTCACTGCCTGCAGTTAATTCACGCACAACACATATTTTATTTCCTCGCTTGTATATGAACTTTTCCTTTTTAACCTCATCACAGTCTTTTGAGAATGGAACTGGCAACTTAACGCTACATAATAAACATAACATTTGTATTGACGACGTCATTTTTGTGAGTTTGAATGCTAAATAATGGCATAATGTCCATGTAGTGTAATGAATATACTACGTCTCGTATCCTCAGTTAATTTCACTCGGTAACATATCGCTAAAAAGTGACCGTCAGTTTACGATTCCCCGCTTCGGCCGGCCAACCAGTCTTGGATACGAGCCCCTTTGAGGGATCTTCGCCATATTTTAGTCTATTAGTGAATTTACTGTCTTCTCCTTGTCGTGCATCTCTATAAAAAAATAATAACACTAGTAGCAGTAACAACAACAACAACAACATTTCCCAGCTATCAAATTCACTGTATGGTATCAAACAACACTTTCTTAGTCTGAACTCTTCTACATACTCTGTGTAGATGAAGGTAAAGCGATCCCTGTACAGGCTTCTTACAGCCCAAGAGGTTTCCACGAGGAGGACAATTGCCACATTAAGGTGGTAACGCTGTCAGTCCTACTCACCGGCCGCCTTCACCCAAGGTATTATTCCATGTCTGTTACAGACCAAGTCCACTCCAGAGCCATAGTGCAGCCGGAAGGATTATGTCAAAGGAAAAATTGGAATGACATAATTGGGAATCGAAGCCGCGACATTTTGGCCTGTAGCTTCTGCCTGTCCCTCAATCAACTGTGCCACCGCGTGTCAAAGTCACTGCAGGTGTTGCGATTCACTGTCGCACCTGATCATACTCAAAGACACACACACTCGTTAGGACCCCTCTGGACAAGGGATCGGCCCGTCGCAGAGATCGCTACCTGACAAAAAAACATTTAACACAGACATCTATGTCCTGGCGGGATTCGAGCCCGCAATCCCAACAAGCCAGCAGCCGCAGAATTCCGACTTAGACCGCGCGGTCATCGGAATCGGCATATGAAATAACTTCGTTGCTGAAGTCTACGGACTGGCCATCATGTGTTGACTTCACACACGTTTTGCCCTATAAGACTATAAAATATGGATTACCTTTCTTCACTAGCGTTGATGTCTGTCGTCACATACATTCTGATCGTCAAATATTGCCGAAAGACCTTCTGCAGATAGCAGCAATGCCTAGTGCATCACTGCTGTTGTGCTGTGGTTCTCATCCTGGTCTGAATGTAGCTTCCTTCATATTTCCAAGTTACTGACATAAAACTTCTGATTTCTGACGAGGTTTGCGGTCAACAACTTGTCACCGAAATCTTAACGAGCCTGACACCGGTAAACAGTAGCTGCTGACACATTACAAAATTGCGCATATGTTAAACAATTACACGACTTGCATTATCGTGATGTTTTGCTGACCGTGCATCTCAGTACATTCTTAGTAATTAACCAACTTAATGCACAAATTCTTGTTTTATAATAAGTTTATTATATACCTCTACATGTTTCGAACACTACTGTGCTCATCATCAGGAGGTCAAAATTGTATTATACAGCATCTGGTATCATCACACCTGCAGATGGCCGTCCCGTGCACAGGTACCAGTCTTGTCTCAACCTGTGCACCGGACGGCCACCTACAGGTGTGATGATACCAGATGCTGTATAATACAATTTTGACCTCCTGATGATAAACACATATTGCTCGAAATATATAGAGGCATATAATAAAATTATAAAATAATAATTTGTGCATTAAGTTGGTTAATTACTAAGATTGACGTATCGTGTTTTCGTATTATCAAATCACGAAGTTCAATCTGTTGCTGAGTTCATACAAAATCTACTGAGGTATGATAAGCTTCTTTCGAATAAGAGATACGAAGCAAACGTGACTTGAGTGTCTGTAACAAACTTTACCACGCATCCTGGTAGAATGCTGGACGCACCGAGAGTGGTGTCAAAAGCCTCGATCTTATTAACCTTTAGACGCCTAATGTCAACTATATTGGTCGTACCGCACCGCTAACCTCTAAATTATATATTTATTCAATAAATATAGGTACTGAATATTTTAAACACGGTATATACTCTCCGTTTTCTTCTCTTCAAAATGCAATTTGTTTCATAATTCTAACGTATTTGGTTCCTGTATTATTCACATTTTATATACAGAATGTGCTAAAATAAAAAAAAATAATTCCGGCGCCAAAAGGTTAACAGGTTAAGTTTGAAATGAAGCGTATTAAGCGTCTCAGCTTCGCTAGTTTCCTCTCAGTCACGTACGTTACATTCATTTTAATACATACGAGCGTGACAAATAAATTGAGCAATTCAAGTTTGTAAAAAACAAGTTTAACAAGGATTTTAGGTAAAAACCTTAGAACCAGAACGTTCACTCGCGTATATAGCAATAGAGTGGTGATAATTTATTCACAGCTTGCCAGTAAATTAAAATCCACTGAACAAGTAACACAGACTGAGTGAAAACAGTGCCAAGAACGGAGAAACCCCAATAATGAATAGCGTTACAGTCCGCGATTCTCTCCTCCTCGAACATTATCACCACAACGCTGACGAAATGAAGATGAAAAGGATGGGAGGCGCAGCACGCAGGTGCCAAAACTGCATACAAAATTCCAGTCAAAAAATCTGAAGAAAATGATCACTTGGCAAAATTAGGCGTAGAAGACAGGACGAAAATAAAATGGATCCTACAGAAGCAGTATGGATAACTGACGACTTCTGTGCTGTACAAGGGTAATGAGACCTCGGATACTGCAAAACGCGGGGAATTAAGTTGACTAAGTGAAATTCAAAGAGAATTGGCGAAACAATTAGTTGGTTGGTTGGTTGGTTGGTTGGTTAGATTAGTTAGTTTTTGTTAGTTAGTTGGTCGGTTAGTTAGTTAGTTAGTTAGAAAGTTGGTCGGTTGGCTCCTTAGATGGTTAGTTAGTTGTTTTAGTTAGTTAGTTAGAAAGTTGGTTAGTTGGTTAGTTATTTAGTTAGTTAGAAAGTTGGTTGGTTGTTGTTAGTTGGTTAGTTAGTTAGTTTGTTAGTTTTTGTTAGTTGGTTGGTCGGTTAGTTAGTTAGTTAGAAAGTTGGTTGTTTGGTTAGTTGGTTAGTTATTTAGATAGAGAGTTGGTAGGTTGGTTCGTTAGTTGGTTAGTTAGTTAGTTGTTTTAGTTAGTTAGAAAGTTGGTTGTTTGGTTAGTTAGTTGTTTGGTTAGTTAGTTATTTAGTTAGAAAGTTGGTAGGTTGGTTCGTTGGTTGGTTGGTCGGTTAGTTAATTAATTAATTAGAAAGTTGGTTCGTTGGTTGGTTGGTTAGTTATTTAGTTAGAAAGTTGGTAGGTTGGTCCGTTAGTTGGTTAGTTAGTTGGTTTTTAGTTAGTTCGTTAGTTAGAAAGTTGGTTGGTTAGTTAGTTGGTTATTTAGTTAGTTAGAAAGTTGGTTGGTTAGTTAGTTTGTTTGTTAGTCGATCAGTCAGTCAGTCAGTCAGTCAGTCAGTCGGCCAGCCACACTAGATGAATCCTACCTGCAGTCCGTCATAAAACAAAGTATTTGCGCCGACATCCCTAAAGCAGCGCACTTTACAGTTCTTGTACTGAAATGTTAATATTTACTTCAAAAGAAATATGTCAGCTGATTGAAATCGAAGGGAGAACAACCAGTTGAAATAAAAATCTTGATCTTAGCTCCTACTGTTTCTCTAGATAAAAACTGGGTTAAAAAAGTTAGCGACTGTGAAGTAGTTCTGCTAATATTCTGGGGTCGTGTGAATTGAGGAATCTCTTTGAATAAAATATGAAAAAGTTTTTCTTTATTTCCATTTCAATTCTTTGCTGCCGTCAAGAAAAATTGAACCGTTTTGAATCTCCTTATACGATTTATGGTGAAGGGACGAAGTCAGTTATGAATAAATAAACACATTTCGCGATTTATCATAGCGCTCTGAGAAGTTTGGCATGAGTGTAAAACGTTCATTGTCAGACAGATGGCAGCACATTCGTTTCTTCTGATGTACGTACACATCAGGCGATCGAAAGTCTACACATTCACGAGAAAATACAGGGTTATTCGAAATGAATGTCGGGGTTGTCATACACAATACACTTGAGATAGGAGTAAGTAGTTGCACCGATGGATCTAGAGGTTTATGTTCCTCCTCTTCTCGCAAGTATCCCGGAACTGAAGGTAAGTATCAGAACCACCAACGAAACCATCACCGCTGACATGCTACAGACAGTTTGGAACGAATTCGATTATAGTGTTGATGTTTGTTGAATCACAAAGGTTGCACATACAGAGCACCTGTAAGGTATGTAACAAAAACTTGGAGTGTTGTTCTATTAAATAAAAAAAATTATATATACTCCTATCTCAAGTGTATTGTGTATGACAAGTTGTTAAACCCCCGACAATCATTTTGAATAACCCTGTATTTTTGCCTGTTTGTATATTGACTTTAGTTCCATTTATTGGGCCTTCACAAACGACAGTTTCATTAACTTCAATTCCTCTCCTTGGAGCATAGGTGCCTGTCACGAAGGCAAATGGAGAAGTGGAGGCTTACTTCCAGATGTTCTTAACTTTGGCACTAGTTGGAGAAGATTGATCAGCTTCACGCCTCGGCCTCTTTACCCTGAGGAAAGCACCCCCGTTACCCATTTAATAGGGCACTCAGAGAGCCTCTCTTGCCCGGACCACGAAAACGAACACCGATTCCTCGATAACAAAGGGGCAGCGTTGTTAGGATACGGACCGAGCTAAGTTGGATACATTTAATTTCGTAAAGGTTAAGTTTTCTTTGTCCAAGCCATGAAGGCATAAAGAAGGAGAAGATGTAAAGTTCCACTCATCCTTAACCTTGGCACTAGTACCCATCAAGTAAGAGGCTTTGTGGGGCCTACAGCCGGTCTGGGCGTTTTCGAGAAGAGAGAACCCCGGACCGTCGGGTTCGCAGCTTACTGCCACTACGCTACTCCTGCATCTTACGAACAGTAACGCTGGTGGTTCAGTTGGACAGAACAAGTCGTGAAGATGGCGTCCTAAGCTGCAGAACAGACAGTGTTTATTGTGAATGCATTTTTAGATGTGGAAGGACCGTGCGATTGCATATACATTACCGATATTTTGACCTTCGTTACTTCGTCCAAGAAACCGTGTAATTACTGCAGTAGGAAAATCTGAAGAAACTCTGTTTTCAGTATTCTCAGGAGAATTTGGGAAATCAGCGAAAAGTAAGAATTTATGAAACATGCAACGTGTCACATTTCTCGCACCAAAACTCGTTACAAAACTTCTTGAAGAAACATAAGAGCATGAAAATATTACCGGTAATCTCTTTGCATCTGAGTGACGTTTCCATGTTTCAAATAATTCTTCATAGTCTTCTGTTCTGTAGCATTGTCTCACCTGAGACCGCTAACTTAAATTTTTGACACCCCGGTATGCATGCTGTATTAACCATCAGTAATCTTAGGTGTATCAGAGTAAAAGTACTATTTATTATGAAGAATGCCAAACTGTACTCCTAGCCTTTTAGTTTACACAAACATCAGAAATATGGGTCCACCAAACATTCAGAAATTAAAACAAGAACTTCTTCAGGTAACATTCTGTAGAAACAACAGCCTGTTTGTTAAAATCTGCAGACGTACAGGTCACACGAACCGACACCAACATGACGGACGTATTTGTCATATCTGAGAAGTGCGATATTCTTGGTTATTACGCAGCGAGTAGTGGTAATAACCCAAAAGAGAGCAGTTCTCATCTACTTCGCGTCGGAAGCCTCAAATTGTCACATTTGACAGCATATCGGAACCAATTCAGATGTTCTGGAATAACGACTATATTACAGGCACGTGTCAGAGCGGTGGATATGCGTCAAGATATTCTCTGTGAACGAATTAAATTAAACAGAAGCAGCAAACCACCTTTAGGAAGTCCTTTTTGTTATGCATTCTTCGTACTGTTTCGCTACGTACCCTGCAGATCTATGAATTACAAGCAAAGTAAAATAAAAAAATATGTCTTCTCACACCTCAAACCCAACCACCACCATCACCACGTTTTTCAATACGTGTGTTATTTTATGCAAAATTATTTGCACGCCTAAGCACATGGGGACTAAAAATGTACCATGTTAAAAGTTATTTTATGCATGGCCTCAATTTTTCACGACTTGGGGTTCAAAAGATGTATCCAAGAAGGCACATTCCGTCTTCAATCAGGACAAGTTTAAGGAACAGCATTCGGGCGAACAAATACATTAGTGTCGTAAAACTAGTTTAACCGCCATGAATCAGAAGTACATGTAGGCAGGGAACAACGCAATCACAAAGGTGGATCTAATTGCTTATAAGAAAATCTAGCCTGCAAAATATCGTAATTATCTTCTTTCGATTTGTGAACCGCATTTCATGTACTCTGCACGGGGGTAATGGCCATTACTGCTGTGACAATATAAACCCTGCAAGTTGCAAAAGACCGGGAGAACTGTTTGTGTGTAAATGAGTACTGTACTACTGCCACCGGGTGTCAAACAACTGTAGTTAACAAATATATATATATATATACATATATATATGTATTTGAATAAAGGTTGACCAACTAGATGACACTTGCTTTATTATTTACTGCTCAACATGTTTCGGATGTTAATACATCCATCTTCAGGAGCTTGCGACTACTTTGTGCGTTATTGTGTAGGCTGTATTGTGCTGTAATGATAGAGGTTTATGTGTTAATTTATTTATCTAGTGGTAAGTGTTATACCTATATTATGTGTCGTGTGTGGCTCTGAGTGAGTGTGTTCC
>Ga0123352_10022565_pt1 | contig 10038 bp, 5 predicted proteins | sample TergutLab28metaG_FD_89700 | JGI IMG/M metagenome (GOLD analysis project Ga0123352, IMG submission 89700) | Labiotermes labralis P1 segment gut microbial communities from Petit-Saut dam, French Guiana - Lab288 P1 | ecosystem: Host-associated > Arthropoda: Insects > Digestive system > Gut ...
AAAATGAACTCCTGATGATGAGCTTCCCGAAAGCTCGAAACATGTAGAGAATGAATGACGACTACCGTTGAAAATAAAGGATAGTCCACAAGTGTCATCGTGTTGGTTATTTTTTGAAACAATCTTCTTAGTTTATCGCATGATACCCGGGATTTGACTTTGTGTAACATGTTACCTACAGATCATATGCGGCAGTCGACAGTTGGTCAGTGAACTCCGCTTTTTATGTTACCGTCTAAAAATCTCGCGATTTGATATATTTTAGTCCGTTGAATCTCCTCCGTACTTTTGAGCCTGCTAATTTATGATCAGTTTTTTTGTCGGTATTATTTCTCAGCTACGCTGAAAAGTTCTACCTGTATCCTGTCATTCAGAATTTCCCACTAATAACATGTCGCTATGCGTTTGTACGTCTCTTGATTGCAAAGTGATCCTTTCATATCCTCGCTGGTGGGATGATTTTAAACACAATTTGGCATTGCGTACAAATTATGTCATTTTCACAGTTCTCTGTCTCGTATTCCTCTCTTGAATGAAAATATTCCTTTCAGAACACTGTTATCAGACACTTTTAATTTCTATTGAAATTGTTCATAAAAACATCCTTGTAAATAACGCAATTGATGTACAATTTTTCAAGTATGTTTATTTCTATTCTCTACATGTTTCGGGCAGCCGTGTCCCCATCATCGGCAGAATTATTGTATCAATGCGACACCTGGTGTATGTCACTTGGAAAAGAGCCTATTTTCTTCGTCCCTGTTGTGTGGAATACACTACAACTCACAAAACATTGTGCCCACAAATCGCGTGCGATCTGTGGGCACCATGTTTTGTGAGTTGTAATGCATTCCACACAGCAGGGACAAAGAAAATGTGGTCTTTTCCGAGTGACATAAACCAGGTGTCTCATTGATACAATAATTCTCCTGTTGATTGGCACACGGCTGCCCGAAATTTGTAGAGGATAGAAATAAACATACATGAAAAATTGGGTATCAAGTTGGTTATTTACAAGGATCATACCAAGATGCAGGTCAACAAAACATAAAATTGTTCATACAAAAGTTTGACCCGTACTGTACGTTATGCGTATATATATTGAGAGTTTAAATTTTATCACTAGTAGAAAGAGCGGATAAAGTTAAATTATCCTGTATTGTAACACAGGGACGTTTGTTAGGTTATTATATTATAGGAAGTTTTTGAGTAACATTTTGTGTCTATGCGGGAAACATAGGTTCGTCTTACATTCAAGCAAGGTAATTAAGAATGTTTCATCTTTGATACGGCAATACATTTCACTTTTTTTATCTTCAAATTTTCTGGAAATTATGCGACGTTTCGGAAGACTGTTCTGTATTCGTCGTCAATTAAACAATAACGAAATACACACATTGGATCCATTGGGTGGACTTAATACTTGTATCCGGACAGCTACTTGCTTACGACAAAAGAAGCAGCACCCAAAATTTATTTTTTTAGGAATATGAGACGATGAAAAAGGCAAATGTGTGCAGTTGGTCCTGTCAGGAACACTGCAGTTTCCTCACAAGCAGACTTAACGTAGTTCCTCAACCCTGACGTAGATGGCCAATATAAGGAGAGTGAGCGGCAGCCTTCCCCTTACAACCGAAACATGATTTCCCATAAAGCAAATGTACGTAAAACAGAAATTATATGTGGAGAATCCGCTGTAAAATGCTATAAATCATACATTTATGTTTTTCATATATTAGAAGCGACGGGTTACATTTTTGAGACAGACGGAAAGCTCTGGAGCTGCTTTAACCGTGCTTGGCAGTTTTGTGTTCCTCTGTGAAATAAATTCTGTCCTTCAGGATTCTCTCGTGAGAGTTGCAGTGTTCTCACGGGTTTGGATTCTACCGTTCTGCCATCTCAAAACTTCGGTAAAGTAATTGTAAAGCTAACATCATGTCTGAACAGAATCTATCGTTCTTTTCCAGATCGATTAGTTAAGAAAACACAGCAGTTACCATCAGCTAGTAACACGAGTTTAATGTTGTTATGCAGTAAGTGCGGGAGGTAATGCAATTCTTGAAATCGGCGGCTCTGTTTCCAAGGATATAGTACGTAGAACGGGAAGCTGACTTCTGACCTCCAGTATCTATATATTATGTTGTTTCCTGCAGAAAAAAAACCTGTAACAAAGACAATGTAAATTATATGGACACCAAGCAGGTACAACCTGACGAACTGAAGTCAGGTCAGAATATTTGCTGTCGTGTTGTTTTCTGTTTGTGATTAGTTTCTGTAATCCACTGACTTGAGAATTAAACACGAAAGGGTAAAAGGCTCTGTCTACAGAAAGCACCAACTAAATATTTTTTGGAATGTAATGAAATTTTGTAGGACAGATGTATATTAAAACTAGGGGGTGACGTAATTTTTTATCATAAAATTAAAACTGACCGTTAGTTTGAGTTCTTACACAGTAATTAATATTCATTCATTACAAATTTTAAACTAGCACGTAATTAATATGATTGTATCCTAGACCAATATTTATTGTCAGATTTGGAGTCAGGGACTATATATGTGTTGGCGTTTTTTATTGTTTGTGTTATTCTGTGCGGAGGCCTTGCTTTTGGCCGATACCGAGTTCAAGGTTGCTTGTCGATAGTCTGTGATATCGCTAAACTCAGGAGTTAGTTGTGGACTTCAGTCAAACAGCGTCAATTGTAAACCCGGACGAAAAAACACCTTGGACTCCGCAAAATACAGTGGTTATTGTACATAAACAGTGCCACTTGCTTTAAAATTAAGCATTTCTCTCTTTATCCCACACAGTGTATGTAGGGTTTGTGTGATTTGCAGAACGAAGAAAAATACCCGTAATTTTCTTAACGGTATTAACCGACTGGTATTGTAATGTCAAGGCAGCATATTTTATGTACATACAGACTGAATCTTTAAATAGTACTTAGATGAAAATCAGACTCAAAAACCCTGTAAGAATGATATTCTGCAGCTGAAGTAGGGGTGACTCTTATGGACGTGAACTGTTCAGGGTAACATGCAATCCCTGTACAGACCTCCTACATGCCCATGGGGTTCCGGGAAGTTGAGGCTTCCATATTTCTAGACAATCGATATATGAAGGTGGTAATTTTGTCAAACCTATGCACCAGCCGCCTTTACTACCAGGAAAAATTCTTGGTTCTTTTTTCTGTTAGAGACTGAGTAGATCCAGTGATACTAAGCATCCGGAAGGACTACGTAAATGAAAAATTCCAAAGACGCCATCGGGAATCGCAACCGCGACCTTCCGGCTTATAGCGCAACCCCTCAATCAACTGCGCCACCGCGTGGCCTCGTGAGCTCTGTGAGGGTCTAATATTGATTGCTTATAAAATTCGGTGTGCTGCTTTATAGATCACATTATTGCAGTGTTTTCCTCTACCTACTCTAAAGGTATTGACGCAGGAGTACATACATTCCCACGTGCAAAGTACCAGATCAATATATACTGTTTTGTTCGGTACAAACACTAGGTCTTTCATACGAGAAAGTGTATGGGCATAGGGGTTGTGGTAATTAGAATAACTGGACTGACGTTTCTGTGAATCAACTGACGTTATCAGTTACGTGGTCTATGATGCATCAGTTAGAAAATGAGTGACTGCTGACGTGGATCGTACGGTAGGACTCACAGACATTATGCCGAAGTCAGTCTTCTTCAGGACTTTAACGTTTTCGATTTTAAAAGTTAAAGGTCGAAATTTTGCTAACATTTTTGACATTTCTCTCTCCAAAGCAAGCATCCAACGATATATTCTGCCTCAACGTCTGGAATGTTTTCATCTTTTCATTTTTCGTAAAATAACTAAACTTTTGGCGGAGCGAATTATTTTCCCATTATGCCAGTCGCGTTATCTCGCACAGTGCAATTAGTAAGTCAGTTAATAAGCCAAGGAAGAGCACAACATTATTTGAACATCCATCGTACTCCCTTGGCTTGGGCAAATTTCACCTTTCCTAAAGATTGACAATATCTTTCAGTGGCTCGAAATTTTTTAATAATTTGGAAGTATTCAGAGCAATAATTTTTGGAAAATGGTTTCAATACAATTTTCCCTGGTTCCTTTCTTTGCCAGAGAAATAATCATTCCTGTTATGTAAATATCAGACGGTGTGTCATATGAAATGTTAAACGTAGACCCTGGGGAGCATGGCGATATTGCGGTTAGAAAAGCGCTATTGATGTCCCTGCTCTTTGTGTAAGAACGTATATATTATGGCAGCTTGATTGAAGGTGACGCTATAGAGGAAAGTATCGATTTTAGGTTAAGCAGATTGATACACTGTCAAATATAGAAGTGCGGATAAATCAGTGCATTAACAAACATGAATACTGGCAACAAATATGGTAAAGGAATAACATAGTAGAAGAGAGAAAAATGAAAAATAAAAAGAAATTGGAGAGGAGAGAAGGAAGACATGAAAGAAAGAAAGAAAGAAAGGAAGGAAGGAAGACAGAAAGAAAGAAAGAAAGAAAGAAAAACTTTTATATTTCTATGCAGAGACTTGTACCTATTTCGACGTAGTCTTCCTTGGCAAGTGCACTGGATGTGTGGGTATTATTCCATGACCTCTCTTTAGCCAGTTCGCACACGTGCAGGTTTTAGTCTCTGGAGGTTCGTGCAGGACGTGATACAAGTCCCTCTCATGCCTACGGTGGTTCGTGACCTGAAGCAGCAGAAAACAGAGGCGGTAGACAAGGTATACAGATATGCTGTGGTGAATGTGGGAAGAGCTGGTACCTCTGTAGTGTCCGACGGAAGCTTATGTCAGATATCTGCGGATAATTGTGAATTTTTTTCTCAAATTTAAAAACAATTTCTTGCAATTTTATTTTCCTACATTTTAAAAATATTTAATCAATGCTTTCAATTTTCACACTTTATCAGCACTGTATGTAATGAAAACCATCAGGGTGTTAATAGGAATGTGTCCATATTATTGGCATGGGTTATTTTTTCATCACCATCATCTTCCTCCATGGATTAGGTCGTTTGACCTGTTCCGGCATCGACGTATTGCCATCGTTTCCTACGGCGTCCACGATCTCTTCTTCGTCGAGGTTTGTAGTTGAGGGTGTGTTTCGGGAGTCTGGTGTTGTCCGTTCTTTCAAGGTGGTTGATCCAGTTTTGTTTGTATTTGAGTCTCACGTCTTGTATTCCACAGATCTCTAGTTCTTTTCTTATGACTTCGCTTCTTATTTTTTAATGTTGTTAATATTTTTCTGGGACAAATTAAAATATTTTTCTGATATTATCTTTTCCCTTACACCTTGTCTTTACAGGACCTACAATTGTCAAGAATATATAGATAATTAAGAGAAATAAAACACGAAATTTTCTTGTCACCAATTGTTCATTTATGACACCAATGGATGTACATAAGACACATGACACCAAGTTTGTTAACTGAGTTAATATAAATTCATACTTCATTAAAACTCAGAGAAGAAAATCCATAAACCTGCATGTGCAGCCTAGATTATATGACTCATCAATTGGCACAAATAGGCTTCCAGTCATAAGAGTACTCTAGTCCTACACAGTGTTGTATCTCAATGACAAATTTACCTCTATTTCTTTAGATTTTTTAGGGTTGATATACGAGTTGCTGAACTTCATCAATAGAGCTGGGCTTATTTTGGAGGACTGAGAGCCATTCTTGCTTATTTAGGGTAAGGCACCTCGCGACTCTGGGGGGATGCGGTGGTGCAGTTCGTTGAGGCTCAGCGCTAAAAACCTGAAGGTTACGGGTTCGATTCCCGATGGTGTCATTGGAATTTTTCATTGACATATTCCTTCCGGCCGCACTATGGCCCTGGGTTTGACTCAGCCTGTAACAGAAATGAGTACCAGGAATATTTCTTTGGGGGTAAAGACGGCCGGTGTGTAGGGATGACAACCTTACCACCTTCAAGTGCCGATTGTCTTGAAATCTGAGAGCCTCAAACTCCTGGGACCCTCAGGGCCTGTCCAGGCCTGTAATGGGATTGCTTTGCTTTTTTTTTTACCTCGCGATTCTAAGCAGAAAATACGACCCTTTCGATTTATGTATTTGAATGTACAGTCCTAAATTGACGAGCATACTTCTGACAATGCTGCGCACATACTTCACGTAAAGTGATCGTTCTTACTGTGCGGAAGTGATGTCTCCGTATATTCACTGGTTGATGTAAGTCATTTTTATTAGTCCTTCATGTGATGCAAGGATGACAGAGATTGACCTATAGGTAAAGAGAGGACGAGTTGACATTCTCAGTGCTTCTTTCTTATTATTCGGCCTACGTTTGCAGCCATACATTTCGTCTAAGTTTCTGACCATTTCTCCAATTCATGAGGGTTTCTGAGCAACTGTTATGTTTATGTGAGTTTCTGAACAGCTGTTGGTTTCATTTGATATTCTAAGGAGCTTTTCTCTTCACGAGTGCACTTGAGTATCTCTCCTTCAAATATCCTTTTTTTTGGGGGGGGGGAGATGTGAATTTGCGCCAATCTGTGTTTGGTCCCCTTTTTGAGACAAATTAAAGATATTATCTTCCAGATCACAAATTAAGAAGCTCCTTATTACTAGGCTTCTTTTTCTTCTATTCTTGGTTTAACTGGTTCAAATTGTGTTTTAGGAACATGAGCGCAATTGAAGCATTACTTTAATTATCTGGAAGTGTTTAGAACGGTGTAAATTTATATTTTTTCAGTAATATAAAAAGACATTATTTTACAAAACTTTAGGTTTTTACTTACTTCAAAATTTCATGCATTAAGGAGGCAGAAAACACAACTGGCTATAACGGCCGCGAATATGTGACGGCAGTTTATCGCGCCTTCATGCCGTACGTCTACTCTGCCAGCACATTCAGAATGCGATCCTCTTGTCACGCAGACTGCTGTAGTATACGATGCAGTGCCCAATCTGAATGTGACTGCAGATGATGTAGTTTGAGATGAAGTCAGATGTGGAGATGTAATGACGTTTACATTACGGAAATTGATATTGCTGTACAGTCCGGCTAGAATGTTTGTAAAAATGTGACATAGAAATTTTACAATCAGTACCCAGATAAAGAGATATTTCTTCAAGTGCGGAAATTCAAAAGTAGGTAAAGGTAAATTTCACCCTAGAACAGGTCACGAAGGCCCAGAGGGGGAGCTCTTTTCTTTCTTTAACCTCGGCGTTAGATGTGGTGGTTGGTCAACACCACGCTCCAGCCGCTTTGCTCCCCGGGCAAGAGACCCGATACCCATTTTATAGAATGCTGGTGGGCTCCAGTGTCTGCCTGGACGGGTGCAGAAAATCTCGCCCCTACCGGGATTCGATCTCCGGACCGTCCAGTCCGTAGCATCAAAAGAAGGATATTTAAATTACATTCACATATTTTTAATCTTGAATTTTATGTAAGTTTTGTAATACTTTCATATTGGCGAAGAACAAAGAAGTTAATACTTATTTCAGTCCATTAGCACTTCGATAACCCAAGTGCATCTCAATTATGTAAAAAACTACAGTTTCTACTTCGGAGAACGGATTCTGTGTTCGTGACGGAGACCAGCGAGCAGAAGACGTTTGGAGTAAAAAGGTAAAGCAGTCCCATTACAGGCCTGGGCGGGCCCAGAGGGTTCCAGGAAGTTAAGGTTCCCAGATTTCGTAACAACAGCACAGAATGGTGGTAGGTTGTTAGCCTTACTCATCGGCCGCCTTTACCCCCAGGATATACTCCTGGTACTCGTTTCTGATAGAGGCTGAGTCGATCGGAAGGATTTTATGTCAATGAAAAATCAACTGACACCAGCTGGGATCGAGCCAGCGACCTTCTGATTTGTAGCACAGCACCTTAACCACTGTGCTACCGCGGTCCCCAAACGTTTAGAGTAGTAAATGAAATACGCGTGTTGAGCAAAGTGCAGAGATTCTTCATTGCACGCACAACAGGTAATCGGGGTATTTATCACGGGGTTTTGGAATATTAAACAGGTGCTTCATTTACATAAGCTTTTATGGTATAATTTTATTTTCTGTTCACTCTGAAGTGTCACATTACATGCATTTCACATTTTTAATGCCTCATAACTATGTTTAACGAAAGGTTAGTGCTTGTACGTAACTTTCTGAAGTCCGGTTATGGTCAAAATTTTCATACATTCAAAATTTATACAACGGAAATAGTACGTCCGTTTAAAACTGATGAAAATGCTATTGAGGCATCGTTACTCATCCTCAAACAAGTTGGGACGTTCCTGCGTGCATTAAATATATATTTCTGTAGCATTGACAAGAAAGCACAAAATGATTATTTCATATAAGAAATTGAATGCGCTCTTCATTGACCAAACTCATCGTTTGTACGTGGTATTTCTGCAGTGTGAGTCTTATGTTACAACCTTTGAGGAAGACGAGAAAACTTCTTGCAAACAACATTTTGTTTACTGAGGCAGTAGGGCAGAAAATGGAAGCAGACTGAATAGTAAGAAAATGTCTTAACTCTTTAGACATTGCCATAGACCTGGACTTTGAAGACATTCTTTTTTTCCTACGTAACTTCCACAAACCCAGTTGTTTTGTTCACTGATTTGGGATTTTCGCTTAATTTCAGCGCCTCCGGAAAGAATGAGCTGTGATTGATATCCGTCGTATGTCATCCTGCAGTTTTTTAAAATATTCTTGGAAGCAAAAAGCATTTATCAAACAGTCTTATGACTTACTTGCCTGCGTTTAAACTAAATTTTATTTTATATTTGGATTTGCAGAGTTTTTGACATAAACGTGCTTTATATCCCTCAGTTTCATCAGGTCTCTATCTTCTGTCTCTGGTATGTAAACGTATAAAGTACCTAGACCGTTTAATAATTAAACAAAAAACAATTTATTTCCCGAATTCAACAGTACAGATCGTTGTCTTGATAGAGTCTTAGTTTGTGTTAGATGTATTCTTTCCGGAATAAATCGCGGAAGAGTCACAGATGTTGTTAAAAAGCTCACAGACCTTGCATTTATAACAATCGGAATTTTTATGACACAAAATAAGGGAAGCATAGAATGGTAAAATATTTTTGTCTTATAAATTGGTAATGCAGTCAGCTCTCGAATATATAAAACGCCAGTCTACAGAATGAATATAATTACTAGTTATTTACGAAAAATTCCCACACTTGAAACACCCTTGGTGATGAAGCAGCAGCAAATGGACATTGATACAAGGATACAAATTTACTGGAATGTGTACCATTTATAGCTGTCTTGACGAATACACATAACAACATCCCCGCAGGTGAACAGTTGTGTTAACTCGGCGCGTTAGTCCATTACTTCGGAAGGTCTCTCAGTCTGCGTCAAAAGGGTAACAGCTGCATGTCGCTGTGTACGTAATAGAAGCCTTTTCTTCTTCTCACTCGGTATTCAGGGAACGGGAAGTGATCACGCAGAAACCTGCCTCTCAAGTACTCTCTGAGGGTCGTCGGCGCTGGGACGACAGACTCAGTGCTAATCAGCAAGTACGGCTGTTTACTTTCTCTCCACCTGCTGAAAACCTTGACGTTGCTTAACTTGTTCACGGCCACCTCCGGTCCTGCCCATTTGAGTGTTGTACACAAACACTTCTCTAATCTGAGTGTGTGATATGTTGGAAGTCGGAGCTTCGCTACGGTGTTGTCAAGAGCCTGCCGCCAGCCTATGTACAAAATCAGATATACCCAGTCCACATCCTCACACACACACACACACACACACACACACACACACACACACACACACACACACACATACAATTTCCGTAAGATTCAATTTAATATTATATTATTATCTACATAAAGGTCTTCCAAATCTCTTTTTCCTTCAGATTTTCCGTTTACAATCTTTGTACACATTTGTCGTCTACGCTGAGACAACACACTATTTCAGCAAAAGTCCGTGTAAGAAACACTCGGCCGAATATAAGGAAATTTACTCGTCATAAAATTATATGTTTCTCCTGAAAGTTGTGTTGTCGATTATATATATATATAT
>Ga0123352_10022570_pt1 | contig 10036 bp, 6 predicted proteins | sample TergutLab28metaG_FD_89700 | JGI IMG/M metagenome (GOLD analysis project Ga0123352, IMG submission 89700) | Labiotermes labralis P1 segment gut microbial communities from Petit-Saut dam, French Guiana - Lab288 P1 | ecosystem: Host-associated > Arthropoda: Insects > Digestive system > Gut ...
CATTAAAACACTAAAACTGCTCCGACATGTTTCGGTCCTAAGACCATCATCAGGTAGCTGTATTTCTTTGCCTTGCTAAAGTCACATTAAAAGCCACATTAAAACCAGTCATAAATTAACTTCGTTTTACTAGTAGGGTATTGTGGCAGCATGCTGCCACAATACCATAGCACAGTGGTTAAGGTGCTGTGCTATCGCGGTCCCAGTGTTTTAATATGTAAATTTTATATAAGTGCATTGGTTGGCATAATAATTGAGTGACTCGACAACATGCACGGTGTAACAATGAAAATAAAAATGTCTAGCTATAGATTCAGTTCATATAATGTCATTAAAAGTACACAAGTTTTTGGATCGTGATGTAGGGTTGTAAAGTGTTACATTTTAAAATATATATATGTATATATATATATATATATATATTACATTAGAAGTATCTCAGAAAATACAATAGCGTCTTGTAATGTGTTAAAATTCTGTACATAACTTCGTAAGAGGAGTCTGTCACGTTTGTGTATCACGATGCACGGTTCAGAGAATGTGAAGTTTGTAGTTAAATTAGTGGGACTTAAGAAACTGTTTCTCTTTGTTTCAGGTAAGTGAACTTCTACTGTGTAACCCAGTACCCTCCGTACAAGTAAGTAATGTCTGTTGTCATAAATGCATATATGACTGCGCTATTGTCTCGTGTGTGTCTACATATTGACTGTGACTGTACACACCAAGTTATGCGGGGAAATGCTGTTTGCAGCACGATACATCTGATTATTGACATTTATATTTTTAACCCTTTAAATTTCGAGTTGAATGCCATCTGCCATTTGCTGGCATTATTAGGAGTTCACCATATTCTCCACGTTAGCAGGGTAAGGGTTAATATTTCTGTAGTGTTTATTCTTTTTTTTTCAACGTCAAATCTAATTGTCTTCACAAATTTTCGAGCTGTATTTGACTGTTACATTTTGCCATACCAGACGGTATGTTAACTGTATCGATATCACGGAAATAAGCCCAGTGTTTGGGCCTCTCAGTGTCTGACAAGGGATGTCAAAATTTCCCCTCGAGTCACCTAGAGATTCGGTTTATATTGTTGTTGATAGTGATAAAGTACGCTAAGGGCTATGGAATTGAGCTGGTTGACATAGGCCAGACTGAATCGAACGGTACAAAGAATGGGTGAGCTGACAGAAGAAAGACATTGCGCTGCGCTTTAATGTCTATCATTCGTAGGAATCATTTCCATAGCCTTATTAGAGACAATAGTCTTAATTTTTGGCTTGTTTAGAGGTCTTTAACAGTGGCGAGGCTGCATAGTTAGTGCATCGTCAGTCAATAATGAATTGGAAAGGGTATGGAAGGAAATGTTTATGTTCACTGACAATGTTACAGTACCGTTCCTGTTTTAAATGATTCATGATCATGCACTGGTGATTCATTATGAGAAATATAGGGTCATCGAAAAAGATGGACGGAATTTGAAACCGCTATAACTTAAAAAGTACTAGGCGGATTTTCACGTTTGCGTCTTAAAATGTTCAGGAAAGTTTAAAGTGTTGGACTTACCTTAGTACATTTCAATATGTATAACGTTTGTAGCTCTGGGGACGTCCAAACGAAATTCTATCTCCTTCCGCGTTTTCTGAATCATGTCTCGTGTTACAGTTTCAATGGCTGTTGACATCCTTTCTTGCAGGTGCTGGATATTCCTTATCTTCTCAGCATACACAATGTTCTTAATGTAACCCCACAGGAAAAAGTCAAGTGGAGAGAGACCTGGGCTTCGGGGTGGCCAGGGTATTGGTCCACCCCTTCCAATCCAGGCATCAGGAAATCTCTCATTTAAAACGTCAGTCACAAAACAACTGAAATGGGTAGGAGCTCCGTCTTGCATAAAAATAACCCTACTTAAAATTTCTTATTCGAATATTTGAATGTGTGGGAACGTATAAATCCGTCTAGTACTTTTTAAGTTATAGCGGTTTCAAATCCCCTCCATCTTTTTCGATGACCCTGTATAACCAACTCTTACATATACAGAAGTGTAAATTTGTCGTATTATAAACAGCGTGGGCTGCTGCATGTTTCGGCCACCTTGTTTGGCCATCTTTACGGAGGTGTTCTTGAAGGAATTATTTGTTCGTCGATATCTATTAAATACCTCCTACACACACACACACACACATGTTTTGTGTATCCGTGGACGTGTCACCACTCACACACAGCGCACATTCACACAATTCAGCACAAATAATTTTATCAATATTTTAACATATATTTTGAACCTTTTTATTTGGAACTTAACATTTTATATTTTTATATTATTTTGACTTTCTATGGTCACAATAATGGCCGAAACATGTAGCAGGCCACTCTGTTTATAATGCTACAAATTCTCATTTCTGTATACGCTCTTGTTGGTTGTATTTCTTATACAATTCCTGTATTTACGTGGGATGCCTGAAGGAAAACACGAATTTATTTACACGACAACCGGTTCCCATGTCCATACTAGACCCTGGCGCGCCGCCAGTAGGAAGCAGAGACGCTAACCGCTACAGTATGGCAGTCAGAGTACTGGCTTGATTTGGACCCTGCAATTGCCTCGTAGCTGTGTGGTTGGTTGCTGAACGCCAGCGTCTACACCTATCACATTCGGTTGTTAATGACAACTGGACTTGTGCACTTTCATAAGGCACAAAATTGAAATTTGCGTTTTCTTGCAGTTATCCGAACAGAACAAAAATACTATTCTAGCTTCCATGGAATTTTGGACCTAGCAGAAAAACACAGCATTGCATTACTCTGAAGCCTGCAATTTATCTCACGTGTTATATATTCGCACACTCCCAAATCACTCCACCTAATGCCGAGATTAAGAATGAGTGGAGTTATACCTCCCTTGCCCCTGTTCGCCCTCATGGCGAGCGCAAGGATAGCTTCACCCCATCTTTTGCAGACATAATGACGCCAATTCTGCCGCCTGTGGACACAGCGTTACTGACGTCACTGAAAAGGATCTGGCAAAATTGGTTACTTTACTTCTTTGTTTGAATTTGTAAGGCAGTTGATTGGGAGAAAGAAAATAAATGAGAGGGAATTTATGGTGTGGGTTCGTAAGGGCAGGAAGAGACAAAGAGAGAAGGGAATGGGATGTAGAGGGAACGGGACGGATATGTTTTGCAAGGGGGGGGGGGGGGTGAGGGATACTGAAGATGTTGGGTGCATAGTGATAAGCAGACTTGCAGACTGTTTGAGAGTTTTGTATGAGGTTCCTGATATCCGATAGCCGGAGCGTTGTGTCTGCCCATTATAAGCTGCTATAATGGTTTGCGTGAGTCGGCTGGCTAACTGAGCGAAGGAATTAGCTTGTGAACTGACAAGCCCCGTGATACATTGACGTGATTCGGATATACATTTAATGCAGACCCTAACATTTCCATTCATTAAGCTCTATCTGGAACCCAGCCTTGTTGATGTAAGCACATATTTATTTGTACATGAAAGGTAAATGAGTTTAATGGCATGTTATTGGTAGGAATGATGACAAAGTATGATATCGCTCTAATCATACCTTTATGGGCCGCAATATTAGGCTGATTAAATCAAGCATTTCGAATACAGAAAGCATGTCCGCTTTGTTTCGAAACGTACTGCTGCTGACATCTAGTGAGAGCGTCAAACAACATTACATGCAACAAAGAGTGCAGAGTTTAGGCGGCCATCTTTTCAACTCAAGCAATGGGGTTAGTTGATGGTGGTTACAGTTTACTTTAACGTCCAAACAGACTCTGGAATCCGCTCAGGCTGTGACGAATAGATGTGCGCGAAGCTGAAGTATCGCCTCCAGCTAGTGCCAAGGTTATGAATGCACGGAGTTACACCTTCACGCCTCGTAGCGGCTTTTTTTTTTGCAAGTGATGTGTGACTGAACGAAACGACAGCTTTCCTCAGTTAACACAGAGTGGGGAAGGAAATGAAATTAACATCGACGTTTGTCGGCCATGTTTAACAAAATACTATCGAAATTAAAATAATATAGAACGGTTATACGACCAATAGTGACATATGCATCAGAAACATGGGTGCTGAAAGAAAATATAATAGAGAAACTGCTAGTCTTTGAGAGGAAAATCTTAAGAGGAATATTTGGGCCTACGAAAGAAAATCAAGCATGGAGGATTAAAAACAATGAAGAATTGGACAAACTGATAAAGCACGGAAATATAGTCAACCACATTAAAACCCAAAGACTGTGCTGGTTCGGCCATATACAAAGAATGCCTGAAACCAGGGCAGCTAAGAAGATGTTTAAATGGAATCCCTTAAACACGAGACCAACAGGAAGACACAAGCATAGATGGGAGGACAACATCACACAGGACCTTGGTCAAATGAAGATCAAAAATTGGATAACCTGTGTCCAGGATGGAGCAAAGTGGAAGGATGTGGTTGAGAAGGCCAAAACCTCCAATTGAAAGAGGTTCAGCGCCTGAAGAAGAAGAAGAAGAAGAAGAAGATTAACAAAATACAGTATTTCGCCCACGTGTACAAAAAATAGCGAGCACAGATGCGTTACGAATTCTTGTGCGAAGACCACGTGTTGATGTTCAGAGTTGATCTTCGCGTTTACTTATGCGGGCAGTGGCACCCAAAATGCAAGCGAGTAATTACGTCACGTGTGTCCGCCATCTTGCGTAAACTTCGCTCTTCTTCTAAACCCACAAACAAAAATCTAACGGAATTGCGTCTGTACACCGATACTATCACCTCCCAAACTATTTACCTTTCCTCCTTAATCACCCTGTATAATGGTAGTCTACGTCCCAAGTATCAGAAGCTATTTACATGTTCCATTATATTCACTTTACTAACTTTTACTTAACTTTCCTTGGGTTTTTCTCCTCGCTGCCAGGTAGAGCATTTCATATGCTCAGCTACACATCTGCAGCCAACAGTTGTACAACTGTTATAATCTAATTGTCTGATTCTCCATAACTCGCAGATTTCGTCACAGTAAGTTGGGTCCACACTTGTACCGTTACCGCGTAACGTTACACCGTATCGTGACAGTGTGGACGTGCAGCGTGACACTCCACGTCCACACCTGCTCCGGCCGTAACCGTATCATCCCTTTGATTTGACGGCCAAGTACCGACAGCGCACCGAACAAGACCGTAACGTGACCGCGTAACCAACTTTTGATACGTTACGCGGTCACGAGCCCCGTTCACACTGTCGCGATACGGTGTTACGTTACGCGGTAACGTTACAAGTGTGGACCCACCTTAAGACCTACGGACAGCCCTGAGGTTGAAAGAACTTCGATTATTAATACTGAATACAAATATCAGACATTTTTAATGGAATCTGTTTTACGTCATGAATAATAAATATTACGTTTAATTTAAGGTGTTGAGTCAAGAAGGTACGTCTGTGGGAGGGTGAGTGTGTATGTAGTGTCTTTACAAAGATGTCTTGTGAGAGTGTAGGATTGATTCAAGTATCTTGGCATGTGGCCCAGTGACGGGTCCTTAAGAAAATATTCATGATTCTTATAATGAAAGCCAACGAGATGCACTATTTCTCAAATTTATTTCATAAAGTATTCTACATGTTTCGGACAGGTCCACTGCCCATCATCAGCAGTATCTCGACACTGTATACACGCAATTGGTATTTGTCGTTCTAGTTCTGTTGGCCTCTGCTAGAGACGCCAACAGAACTAGCATGACAAATACCTACTGCGTGTATACAGTGTCGAGATACTGCTGATGATGGACAGTGTACCTGTACGAAACATGTAGAGTAATTTATCAAATAAATTTGATAAATAGTGCATCTCGTTTGCTTTCATTATAAGAATATATCACGATGCACGGTCCTCTGAATGTTAGATATTAATGAATCATTACATTTCATAAAGGGCCGGAATTTGTTGCGTATCTGAGCGACTTTCAAATTTCCAAGGACGCTACTCTTGCAGCCTTAAGCATCTCACGGAAGATGGACATTTCGTGTTGAGCGCCAGAACTCAGCGATATGACACTTGTTATTGAAGACCTGGACAACAGAGCGCGCGTCATATCAATCAACAGTGTCCCCACTGAAAGCCACTCCCACATTCCCTGCTACTGAGGCACTACCTTCAAGCCATTGCTCTGGATACTGCTTTGCTATCAAGTTTCGTCTCGCTAGATGACGTCACTGAGACGTGTTCCTCCTCTGTGCAGCCTCTCTTCAAAAGATGAATTGCTAGGATTTATTTACTTTCTCCGGGCGTATTTCGAGTCGGCTTCCTTCCCACTTCACTTCTAGTGATCTGTTTGTTGTTTTCTGCTCCTACGCTCCGCTGCGACGGGTAAAACAAGGCAGGGTTACTTCTAATGGCAAAGGGAACGATTGGTTTTGTAGATTCATTGATGTTGGTGATTATGTTTTGTTTGTCATTTGCGAGAAAATTTCCAGCGATAATGTGTTCAAAATAAGTGGTATACTTACATACTTACACACTTACGTGCTTACTTACTTACTTACGTACTTACTTACATACTTACTTACGTTCTTACTTACTTACATAATTACTTACTTACTAACTCACTCACTCATTTACTTACTTCTTTACTTACTTACTTAATTACCTACTTACTTACTTACTTAGTCCAAGGAGTAGGGTCGTTCTTGAGAAATTAATCGGTTTTCAGCTAGTAAAGAAATTCCCCGCATTTTATGGAACCCGATTGTTTATTACCGCAGTCACAAGTGCCCGCCACCTTTCCCTATCCTGAGCAATAAGTGGCTTAGAGTACACATCAACAACAGAAACGCAACAGAATAGGATGTTTGCAGTTCGGCCTTGGAAAGTGGTACCCTAGTAAGACGCAGAGAGAACCGTTACAAAGAAAATGCAGTTCCTGTTGATCGGATTGTTCACAGCAACTGGAATCATCTGCGGTGTGTGGTGTTTACAGCTCTGCCTGTAAAGATGCAAGATTTACCTCGTACTTTGGCCCGCGGTTTTCTTCAGAATTGTGTGTTTTCCCTAAGCCACTGTAGACAGTAAATGCGGCACTGTCCCAACACAAGCACCTACACCTTCCTTCACTATCCTTTCTGCTTCATTATTCCCTACTCATCCCACATCGCAACGCCACAAATTATGAGAAATTCCCGACGCTAAATATCGCGACGCGAGATTTATTTCTTTGCCTAATTACTAGTGCAATAACTTCGTCCTTTCTTGATAAGATAAGGACTCTTTAGCCAGTTTAACTTTGCGCATTTTGTGGAACCCCAAGTTTGTTCGCCGTGTTCACAACAGCCCGTTACTTAACTATTTCGAGGCAAGTCCACTCCATGCCCTACCATCTCTCAGGTCAATTTTTAATATTATTCTGCGCCGAATCTTCAGCGGTCTCTTTCTTCAACGTCTTCGCACCGAACACTGTATTCATTTCTGTTCTGTCTATACATACTAATACCCCACGCATCCCATCATACGATGAAATATATATATTCAGTCATTCATTCATTAGTATTCAGCCCTAGAGGCCGGTCCGGCAGGAACCAGAGCCCGATCATGGGACCGATATGGCTCTTGGCACACTGCATCCTAGGCAAATTCTTGGCGGTAGTTTGCCATTGCTTTCCCCCGCCTTTAGACCTTCCCACTTTCGCCGCCACTTGCCTCTGCGTCCTCAGCGATGCAAGATACCCCTAGCATCGAAAGGCGGAACTATGGGCGAGAAAGATGTCCGGTAGTAATTTTGCCTAAATTCCGACTTCCACATAAATTTGGGGATCTTTTACATGCCGCAAATCTACGACATGGGACCGACGGCTTTACTTCCCCTCCGAAGGAAGGCGTGCTGAGGATTTTTTCGCCCTAAAAATCGATATCGATATATATATATATAAGAACTATCATCTTTGCGGATACACACACACACACACACATACACACGCATATATATATATATATATATATATATATCCGCAAAGGCGATATGTTCTTTGGCTAAATAATGGCAGACTGTTCTGACGAAGTACTGCCCTTCATTCAGCTGCATAATGACTAACCTGATAACATGACTACAAGCCAGTCACATGGAGAGACTATCGGTTCACGCAGTTCGACGTCTCTTGCCACATTAATACCGTTCCCTGAATACGAAATGCCAATCTGGAATGTGAAAACCGACATCATCGTGTATTCACCTGTTTGTACCGTACCGTCAGGCGCTAGTCTCCATACAGTCACTTTAGTTGTAGCACTGGATGGTCTTCGGATGTGACACCTGGCAGCAGACCTCTGCACAGGGCAGGCATGGGCCTTTATAACCGGTACAGCTACTCGCAAGCGGCTGGGCGGTCCTGGGTTCAATCGCCGGTGAAAGCAAGTTGTTTTCTCTTTGCCAGATCTGTGAAGAACGACACTGGGGCCCACTCAGCCTCCTTCAAAACTTACCGCGGCTCCTGCCGCACGTAAAGTGGCCGGGGCGTGGCGTCGACCTCCGCCCCACTCCAACTATTGCCGAAGTTCGGACATAACATAACTGTACCTGTACCTGTACCTCCCACGGTGAATTCCTGACACGTTGCAGGTTGAACGTTATGTTTTATAAGCCATCAAACGACGGATGAGCCGGTAACAATTCATTACGTTGTGTGTAATGGACAGACAGTATCTCCTGCTTAGGTTCTGAGCCCCGTCTGATCCAGCTAATGTGATCTGACAGGCTGAGCTATGTACCAAAGTTCACTCCTACATCAGTGCCCTATCGACCCACTATACTGGCTGCACAAGAAATGTACGGAACTGAGCCTTTGAGCGCTTCTCTAGACACACACTTCGACACGTTGACAACTGTGCGTCAGTCCTCAGTCAGTGTCCATGAATGTAGTATCGTTTGAGAACCACGTGGCGACGATAGCTGCACTTTCCACAAACATGCTGCGGGGCAACAAGTAGCTTGTTGTAACATGTCATGATAAACTTGGTCAGACTGGCTCAGTCCGTATAATAAAACCAACGAGATGCACTAATTTCTCAAATTTATTTTTGAAATAAAGCTCTACATGTTTCGGACAGTTCCTCTGTCCATCATCACGAGTTTTTCACTCTACACACAGCAATGGTACATGTCATACAGCTTGCGAGGAGGATCAGGACGTTCCATCCTGATCCTCCTAGCAAGCTGTCAGCAAATCTGTAAGACATATACCATTGCTGTGTTTACAGTGAGAAACTGCTGATAATGGACATAGGAACTGTCCGAAACATGTAGAGTTTTATTCCAAAAATAATTTCGAGAAATTAGTGCATCTAGGTGGTTTTTACTATAAGAATTTATCACGATGCACGGTCACCTGAACGTCAAACTGAGTCAGTCATTAAGCGCTGAAGTTCGCACGCCACTGTGCCTCTATTGACTGATTGGAACGAAATCAGGAAGGAGCGCTTTTGAAGATATGAGCAGATAGTTTCTTCACCAGACAAGTTGGAAAATTTGGGAGCGAAAGCTTATGAAGCAGAAGTTTCGACTTAAGGAAAATGCCCAAACATTGGGCCACGTTCAGGAAAACAGCGCCTATTAGCCTCTTCTCGTCATTGGCCTTTTGGACTTCGCAGTGAATCAGCCAAATGTGGCTTTCGCAGAGGGTCAGTTAGGAGACTAAATTTGAAGGAAGTATTTAAAATTTTGAATCGTACCTAACAGGAAAATCACTGTGCCTCATTGACGAAGGTCAACTGCTCTGTGTTATTCAGGAGAATTAGAATAAATACACAAATATTTTGTGTACGGGAAAATGGAAAATGAGATATTAACCTTAAAGAAATGGGTATGTACATGTATCTCTGTGTTCTTAGTGGTTAATTCTTTAAATCATAATAGTTAAATTATATACCACCAGGTGCATATACAGGGTGTCCCAGGAGGAAAGGACCTAACTTCGGGAGAGTGTTCCTTAGGTCAAACTATACCGATATAACCCAAAACACCTATATCCAAAGTTCAATGGTTACGGAGATATCGGC
>Ga0123352_10022573_pt1 | contig 10035 bp, 8 predicted proteins | sample TergutLab28metaG_FD_89700 | JGI IMG/M metagenome (GOLD analysis project Ga0123352, IMG submission 89700) | Labiotermes labralis P1 segment gut microbial communities from Petit-Saut dam, French Guiana - Lab288 P1 | ecosystem: Host-associated > Arthropoda: Insects > Digestive system > Gut ...
CAGCATGTCATAGGTATGGTGTGTGTACTGGCAGCATGTCATAGGTATGGTGTGTGTACTGGCAGCATGTCATAGGTATGGTGTGTGTACTGGCAGCATGTCATAGGTATGGTGTGTGTACTGTTCGCTGTGTCGAGTGTGATTGGGAACCAGTCACACTCAACACATAACTTTAGCTAGGCTCTAGTGAAGGCTCCCTGATGATGGTCGCAGACTGACACATGTAGGAGCAAGTCAAAGTTTAATAAAAAGTGCATTTGTTGGTGTAAGAACTTTATAGTTATCAAAATGCACGGTAAAACGATAAAAAAAAAAAAGTAAGTGAGGATGTAAACTGTATTGTTTTCACTGAAGTTAGGATCTAGTATCTTGGTTGCACAAGTACTAAAATGGATCTTCTAAGTGTTCACAAAGTCAACATTTTTTTGACTAGACATGTAAGTCATTAGCTGCTCAAGAACAACTCTGCTCCATAAATTAGTTACCTGGTTAACAGACTTTGGAACAATACTGGTTAAAACATATAATACAAAGAAAGACAATGTTGCAAACCAATGTTTACAGACTGCATGAGGCAACATGCACTTCAAGGAGTTTGACAAAAGGATATGGCGATAAACTTAATTACAGTAGTGTGAGGTACAACAGTGCTGTCCAAATACAAAACCTGATGAAGGAGAAAGGCCTCCAAAATAAAGTTCTGTAATTGAAACTTCTAAGACGGCAGAATTTCGAACTGAAGTGCTAAACTACCAGTAAATAATACCTGCAGAATTATCACAAATTAGGAAATTTATGGGCTGTAACCATCGTTCACCAATTTTGTTCATGAATTTCCATTAGCGAGCTTGAGCAACTCTCTTCCTCGAGGAATATGCATGTTGTGTTGCCTTGGGAAATTAAACAATGTGCAGAGTTCATACACACCTAACGTATGTATTGAAAGTGGTATCACTGGTCATTCCTATATCATTAATTCTTAAGTGATAGTGAATTCTTACATGTTCAATCTGATTGTCATACAAACACATTACACTTTAAGCACAAATAACTTAACAATCAACTGTATACACATTAAAAAATGGCTTATGAACATGTATTTTGCAACCTCACAATATGTCTTCCTCGAAGCACAACCTGAACAGAAACTGCCTTCCTTCTTCTTGCTCACCAACCCCACACTGTCAAACTGGGAGGGAGATGAAATTTCTAGATGCAGTGCCCTCTATCTATCTTCCCTCTCTAAGTTCTATAAAGCTAGTTTTGCTTGCTATTTGCATAAATGTCATTAGATTAAGAATATACAGTTCTCTTTTTCTCTTCTTAGAGGTAAACATGTGTTATTTGGGTGGGAAGGAGTGACTGCTCACCCCACTGTAGAATGATGTAGCCTCCATGCAGGTCTCAAACCCATGGCGATCTGTTACAGGGGCATAACAATTCTGGTATGTTTGGTCAATTTTGCCTAATTATCTGAAAAACCATACCTACGAAGTGTATTCATCATAAAGTGTTTTTCATTTTTCTGCATGACTGTTGTTCAAAACAATTTTTACTCAGTTTGATATGTTCCATATTCCATGCATTAAAAAGACGTGTAAAATCTACTGAAGACCGACAAATACACTTTAATTTTATTGATGTACTTTTATCGTATTACGGTCACCAACATGGAGTTGCCAGTTGTGTGGCCATCTTCACGGTGATTCCTTTGAGACCAAGAATATAGTTCTAATTAAAATGTGTCTGAATCACTCCACCATATTAAACACTATTTAACTTCTGGTTAAAATTCACCATTTAATAATATAATAAGATTTGGATTATTATAAAAATATCAGAAGTTAAAATTATTCGGAGTGTGTGGCACGATGTATACACAAGTATACAAATATCCTAGGGTGAAGAGAGAGAAACCAACAAGATGCAACTAATCTGATGTATACTATCAAACTTCTATCCCAACATATTTCGGGCATCATTATGCCCATCATCAGGAGAACAAGACCGTGTACTACCGCATATGGTGTTCTGCACTGGTTGTGCTGGCTGTGGTTGGTGCACAGTGCACACAGCTTACAACCCAGCTCCACACAACCACAGCCAGCACAACCAGTGCAGAACACCATATGTGGTAGTACAAGGTCTTGTTCTCCTGATGATGGGCATAATGATGCCCAAAACATGTTGGGATAGAAGTTTGATAATATACATCAGATTAGTTGCATCTTGTTGGTTTCTCTCTCTTGACCCTACGTTCATGATGCATGGTCACAAGAGCCTAAAATATACAAATATCCGTTGAGTTAGATTCAATAGGTGAACAGGAACATATTTAGGTCTCCATACAGAGTCTCCACTACTGTTATCTGACTTTAATCAAGACCAGAATATTTTGACAAATTTTAGTAATCCTACCCAATATAAAATTTCAAGAAAATTTGTTCAGTGGTTCGTGGGTTGGTACATGAGGACAAATTGACAAAGTGAAGTTAAGAAGCATATATTTACAAGGATTTTCATTTTCTTGATGAACCTACAACGATTGGCCGAATACCTTCATTTAAAATTGCACAACATGCTCTCAAAGGTGAATCTAGGATTAACAGTCTTGGACTGTCAAACCAAACAAGGCCTACAACATGGGGGTGCAAAACTGAATTAGCAGTAGTTGTTGAAAAAAATTTAAACAACCCATAATGCTTACTTTTCTGGGAGACAGTGGTTAATAACAGTAATGTTCAGTGTAACCGAAAAACATGTCATAATAATATATATTATACATTTAGAATGTATGAAAATTCCTCAGAACTTTATCCATACCTGAACAGCAACAACTAACAGTTCTGCAGCAGATTCCTCAGCTCCGTCCAGACCCATTTCCCAAGCACATAGCATCATGCGACCAAAGATGAGTGACATGTCTGGTAAGAAAAGTTCCTGTGAACTGTAGCGTAATGGTTCTTCATGTGCATGAGGTGGAAGGGCATTTGGTGTTTGGATATAATCTGCAATGTCTGCTGGCTGCAAAATAAGTGCATAATATGATAAGGGATCCAACTTGTTCTGATTCTATGGGTTTTAAAGAGCTCTGTCCCAGCATCCTGTAAAATTTGGTTTGGGACATCCCAAGTTCCTCAAAATCATAAAAATACAGAAGTCCTGACAGTGCATACAAACATTTTAAATTTCCCACTGTGGGAAAGAAACAGTCACAGGAGTAGGACAGCCACTAAAAGGAAGAAAAATGAGATGAAGAGGAAGATGTGTAGATTTGTGATTATATAAATAGAGTCTGAACAGAGACTGCAGAGGATAAGGAATGGGTATGGAAACTAAAATCTGTAACTGTACTGCATGTCTGAGTTTAAGTAGTGTTCTTATTATTTAATATCTCAGCATCTGTATGCCATAATTTTTTATCTGAGTTATATTGTAGGAGAAATATTAACAAATTACTCCGACTTTCTCATTGTATGATGGATTACAAACTTTGACTTAAAACCCCATCCACCAGCTGCATGTTATTAAATGTCCCAGTTAAAAAAAGAGGGTAACCTAAACATGATTATTCAATTTATTCTTCACAATAAGGTAGCTATAATTATTTAGAAAAGATACACAATGTGCCAAAATAAAAAATGCCACAGGAGCAACCACAGAAGTTCAGCGAAAAAAATGTTTGCTATCTGATTTACTACAAGGCTTTAATCTGTGTAGTGAAGTTGGCAAAGAACAATACATTTAAAACAACACAATTTACTAAACCACTTGTGGGCATAATTTATACTACTACAGACTTAAACTACGTTACTTTTGACAGACCTAACACCTAATTTCAAGAATTCCGTCATGTCTATCATTGCTAACATAAAAAAAGGAAAGGTTTCAGATAAAAACTTAAAAGATGCACTTACAATTAATCTCCATAAAAAAAATTACAGTCTACCTCCTGGTCTTCATGAGTCACTGAAGCAAATGGGCATGCATAAGGCTGCCATCTGTTGAATGTAACACTAAATACCAGCAAAATCTATGACTGAACTTCAAAATGTCTTGGAAACATGTTACAACTATTTGGATGGAGCTGCCAACCATGTTTTGGAGACTTTCTCTAAAATAAGTTACTATTATACTCTCACTTAGTTTACATTTCTCGTTTATCATGTAATACATAAAAAGAAACAGAGTACCTCAAAATTCCCTTTGTCGGATCTGTTTCTCCTCTTCATTTTGGCTCTTTTATCGGCTTTTTCCTTTAAAGTACTGCCTGTGCTCCTTGATGGTGAGTAAGATGTCCTGCTTGATAACTTTGACACAGAAGAATGTGATGGAAATGATGCAAGGCTCTGGCATTTGTTGAAGAGACATAAGAGGAATTCATTGTGCAAATGAATCTGCTGGGCTGTCATTAGTTTGCGGGACTCTAAGTCAAACTCTTCTTTGGTGGACTATACATGACAGAAAGACAAAAATATCATTACACACAGATTATAATGCAAGTATCTATCACTGGAAGGAAAATGGCGCAGTTTCAAAAAGCCAACTACAAATTATACATTGAATTTAAGCCTAGCCAACTAACTACAACAATGTTCAGCCCAACTACAGTCACTCAGCCACACAAGAAACCACCTGCCTCTTATGGAACCCTAGAATTACTAACAAGAACCTGCCAATGTACCATTTTCTACATCAGATCATTTAAAGACCATATATTATCATCTTCTTAAGTACCCATTTTAATACTACTTTTCAAACTACACTCAGGGCTTCCAGATATCTCTCCTTTTGAATTTAACTGACCAAAATTCTGTATTCATTTATCATCACTCCCATGTGTACCACATGCCTCATCCATCACCCACCTTGATTTAATCCCTTTATAATATTTGGTCAAGCATACAAATTATGAGGCTCTTCATTACTATATATTAATAATTGTCCAACGAGATGCAACACAAAGCAGTTGATATTCTGCAAGTTCACTCTACATGTTTTGGGTGTCAACCACACCCATCATGAGTACACAAAACTGTAACTACAGCCTCCGGTACTGGTCATATTTTTGTGCGGCTACCTTCCTCCAACATGGCCAAGCTTGGCCACGTTGGAGGAAGGTAGCTGCACAGTACTGAGGCTGTAGTTACAGTTTTGTGTACTCCTGATGATGGGTGTGGTTGACACCTGAAACATGCAGAGTGAACTTGCAGAATAATAAATAGACTGCTTTGTGTTGCAGCTTGTTGGACAATTATTAATATAGATCAGCAATGCACAGAACCATAAACATAAAATTCTTCATTATTAATTTCCTCAATCTCCTGTCACATCCTCTTTAGTTCAAACATTCTCCCCTAGGACCCTGTTCTCACTCTCAATCATGTTCTTCCCACAGTGTGAGAGAGATGTTTCAGACATAGACAAATTAAGGATACAATAATAATTTTTCATATTCTAATCTTCATGTTCTTATTTAGCAGAGAAAAAATAAAACATTCTGAACTGAAGCAAATTCCTCAGTTTAATCTGTTCTCTAACTTCTTCTGTAATGAAATGCAGGCTTGTTACCACTGTTCCCAAGTTGGTCACATTTTTCAAGAACTTAACAGTTGTCTTTACATTGTAGTAGCTAGGGGCTCACTGGCTCACTGTAAGATGTACTTCTGCTATATTGACATACAGTGGCCAGGCAGAAGTGGTCTAGTATTTACTTTAAGTGCCTCCATACTTAATCTTGTATGTGCTGACTGAAGGAAACTGTGATTCTGCAACCAATTCCATGAACCACAATCATAGCTTATGTGAGATGTGTTGATGTAAGTAGAACATAACCAAAAGGGAGTAGTGTTATTGTTAATGTACTTACATGAAAATATGAGACAGAGCGTGAGGGCGTAAAGTCATACGTTCAATATTTTAGCACAGCTGGCCTTTGAGATCGTGGGAATATTTCAATATCTACTGCTAGCACCAGCAGAATTACTTTATATCTACTTTTCATCATTATATGCCACATACATGCACATGCATTCACAATTCAGACTTAAACTACTGCGTTATCACTTCTAGTGACTGTTAGACCACCTTCATTAGTACTGCACATAGTCATTGCATTCACTCTTTACTTACTTACTCCATGGTGCAGAGTCCTTCTTGAGAAGCTAATTGGTTTGCGGCTAGTCAAGAAATTCCCCACATTTTATGGAACCCGAAGCATCCGCCACCTGTCCCTATCCTGGGCCAGCCCAATCCAGTCCACATACCCACATCCCACCTCCTGGATCTCCATCCTAATATTATCCACCCATCTACGCCTAGGTCTCCCCAGTGGTCTCTTTAATGATAGTAAATCAACCCCCAAACACTTGACTACAAACATCAGGGCAACAGAGTTTTACCATTGGGCTGCTTGCCTGTTGTGTCTCTGCTACCTCTTGAGGGATACTAAAATATTCACATTAATTTCATCACACATACTCATGAAAGGATATAACATGCTTAATTCCATCTATGTATAATTCTAGATCACCTCCTCACTAGTACCGCCTAATACAACTTCTACATTTTTGCAGTTCTTGTTTTCACCCAGTATATTATCACCAGCAGCTGAGACCAGACAGTGATGTCTCATTCAATTTAAATCCCTAATGGTCTTCTTGAACCTCTCTAGCAGCATATTCTAAAGCATGACTATACCTCATTGAAAATTAATTTAATTCATATACAACTCTTGTATGCATAAGAGGAGCTTTGAAATGATAAACATTGGGCTTATTTCATATATACTGTTTTTATTACCTACACAAGAACTACAGTGATACCTCGGCTAACGAAGATAAATCGTTCCAGAATCACATTCGTTAGCCGAAACACACATACAGACGGAAAAGACAGGCTCTTGGAATGGGCCGACCGTTCATGTTTGCTGCTTTATGTTAGCGTGCGCATCCACTAAAACATTCGTTAGCCGAATCCATATTCGTTAACTGAAAAATTCGTTAGCAGGGTCACTCGTTAGCCGAGGTATCACTGTATACAGGACAATGGGTATATTTATGCTCAATGCACTGTCCAACAAACCACGTAATGTAGCGGCTTACCTCATATATATATATATATATACACTTCTTTCACTACCCATACAAAAACTATACAGGGGAACTGGTGAATTTTGTTCACTGCACTATATGCCTGGCCTGGTCATATAACCTAAGATTGTTACATATTTCGTGATTATGTTATTTGCAGATATCAACATAAACGACTAGCAAAAAATAGTGACATGAATGCTTACATGCATGTTTTTATATTATTACAAGTCAAGATATAAATTTCTACAAACTACTGATGCAAATTTTCATTTCTGAGTACATACTTTCTCATTTAAACATTAGCGTAGGTAATAATTTACCTTTAACTGAAACCAGAGTTTCATCAATTGAAAGTACCTGAAACAGAAAAAATAAATTTCACTGTTGATGTAGATGTTGTTTAAGCATAGCAAATTAAAGTGTAATGAGTGTCAAATCTGAAGATCCGATGTGAAAATTCGTACACCCTAACCTTAAAACCTTCTGAAAACAGACATTAAAAAATGTCAAAAAACTTACTGTTTAGAACTTTCTCCTAAGGCGGCTTCCAATTTCCTCCGAGCATTGTTTAAATCGTCACAGCCCGACATCGTTCCGATAACGAAAGTAATTCATAAAAAAAGAACGAATAATTCTCTCAAGTCTAACTTCGAACACAACACAATTACACGCTGATCGTGGTGTCTGCTTGCGCTGGATTCAGTGCTGCCAACATTAATAATCTTACATTCTCTGCAAATTTACAGAGTAACTGAGCAGCATTCATTGCATCGTTGGAAATACATATTACTACCACTAGAGCGCAGGTCAATCAGCAAACTACATTATTTAGGAATGTGGAGGCATATTTTAACCGTCCACGAATGAAGGCAATTATTATTTCACAATTACTTACGGACAGTTACGAATCTGTTAAATCCAGGACTGCATGCACTTTTTAAAAAAATCAAGATATGGAATGTTATCTTACCATGATGCGGGTACTACTATATGAGGAGCCACAACATACTGTTTCAAATTATCCATACTATATACTGACCAGACTTCTCACATTAGATTATGAGAACTGAATAAGAATTCCCAAAACTTAGCTCGCATAGGAGTGCAGAAACATTTGCATGGAACTCAAATACTAATAAAAGTTAATACACAAGGCACAACATATGCAAAGAAAATTTTATTTCATACAGCATACAATAGACTAGCAGGCAGTATACTGAAGCAGCACAATATAATTACCAAATAAAGTAAAAAAAACACTAAACTGTTCACATTTAATTTAAACTATGTAGGTATCAAATATCATATCAGCAAACATCAATTAGAAAAATACAAAACTGGTAATGCGTTGTTGCACAGTAGAGCTCGGTTCCTTCCTTAGCAGGTACCTTTAAAATGTATTCATAAAAGGCACACATCCTAAGTGTGCAATATGTTCCTCATTAATTGTTCCCATTCAAAGCTTCTGCTGTCATCTGAAAGTACAATTACTTGTTGTGATGGCAGGCTGTCAAAAAGGCACTGAAAAGGTTGATATCTGCGTAAAAATCTCACGTCTCCGATAATAAGCAATTTATGCTTTGCTCGTGTAATTGCCACAGTAAGTCTTCTTTTATCTTCAAGAATTTCATTTTCCTGAAATAAAACAGAGAAGTATTTGGTTATTAACAACATCAAAATAAATGGCGCAAGCCCCAAAACTTCAATGACCATGGTTCACACATTTGTCCCATGCCCACAGAGTCTTTGTGAGCTACAGAACAAAAATGCAAGACATAATTTCTTAAGAAACTTTAGATATACCTTATTTTTGGCAGGCAATGATGGTGTGGATGCAGAAGTACTACTTTCAGTCTTTGTACATGAGAAGATAATAACATCCTTGTCACGGCCTTGATACTGATCAACCGTGTTCACTTCCACGTCTTTATTAATGTCACTAGCGACTATCTTCTTCAGAAGTGCCACTTGGGCACGAAATGGTGCTATCACACCTACGCTGTTCCCTTTTACACCACCCTGTAAAGTTAAAATATATGAAATATACAAGTAAATGTAAAGTTGTACCTGTTAACACCAGGAAGGCATATAGGGTGGGCCTGCAGCCTCATTCACTCTTAACTTTGGCACTAGATTGAAGTTAGTAATGTGAACAGTTTTCTTTTTGTGTGGGAGAAGAAAAAATCTCTTGCCCCTGCCATGATCCGAACCCCACACCATTCAGTCCCCAGATAGTCAGAATACCAATTACAAGGCTCACATACATGACATATCATTTTGTAATGAAGAAAAAGGGGTGCATAAATTACAAAATGTCAAGAGTTATGCAATTAAATAATGTGCAATTCCATTACAGTATGCTTACCTTCATCATTGCTATTATAATATGCCGAATAACAGCTGCCTCACATAAATTTGTGCATGCCCTCTCCTCACTGCTCATTTCTTTGATCACTTTGCTGAGTTCTCTGCAAGTGAGCCCATCATTACTTCCTATACTGCTTTCCTGTCTTTCTTCCATATTTTCACTCGCTACGTTGTGGCTGAAACTAACTGTCGTTGACATATCTTCATACTTCTTCCAAATTGGGCCAGTATCCAAGACCAGAACTGAGTCACTCATGGCACCTGACAACACTGGACAGAGCCATGTCTCTGACTCCAACTCCTTTGTAACCATCTGAATAAGAAGAAAGTTCTGGATGACACACTTCTGTAAGCTACATGTCTCATTCTAAAAATGTAAGCACTGCTTGAAGAATTTGTGTGTGCTTGTTTCTTTAAAGATAAGATTTCAGTTACATAATGAGTGGGTACCTAGACCGCCTCTGTGGTCTAGTGGTCAGAGTTTCTGGCTACAGATACAGAGGTCCCGGGTTCGATCCCCGGCGCTACCAGATTTTCTGAGTAGTAGTGGGTCTGGAACGGAGTCCACTCAGCC
>Ga0123352_10022574_pt1 | contig 10035 bp, 4 predicted proteins | sample TergutLab28metaG_FD_89700 | JGI IMG/M metagenome (GOLD analysis project Ga0123352, IMG submission 89700) | Labiotermes labralis P1 segment gut microbial communities from Petit-Saut dam, French Guiana - Lab288 P1 | ecosystem: Host-associated > Arthropoda: Insects > Digestive system > Gut ...
ACAAGCCCGGTGTGGCCCAGAGGGTTGGTAGAGGTATAGCTCTACTCTTCCATGACCGCGGCACTAGAAGGGGGTGAGTGGTCAGCAGCACGCCCCGGTCGCACTTTACCCCAGGGAGAGACCCGATACCCATTTTACAGGAGGCTGGGCGGGCCCCAGGTTCGGTCTGGACAGACGGAAAATCTCGTCCCCACCGGGATTCGATCCCGGACCGCCCAGCCCGTAGTCAGTCGCTATACTGACGGAGCTACCCGGCCCATATATATATGTTTGTGTGTATACATAGGCACAGTGGCACATATTCAATGTAACGGTCAACTCAGTAATATTCCGATTTCATCCGTAATAAACAAGTACTATATTTTGACCTACAAATTATTGCTCCTGATAACGTCACTCGATCAGAAGTGTAGACATAATTTCTGAACCTAATCGCAATAGAATGGCGTTACTATGAACTTGATATTAATTTGCCCGTCAAAATGCCCTTGATCTATAGGTCTAACCTTTAAGAATCCTTACCGACAAATACACTTTGCCATATTGAAAATTTTCAGGGATGACCATCAGGCCTGTAAAGTTTCTTATCTTGAGGTTACTGATCGTTCGGGTCCATAACCTAACCCAACACTCAAAACTATTTTGAGAAAGCAAATGGCACACCTAACGTTAAGAGATAATTAAGACAGAGCAATATTAATTGACCTATCTGTTGGCTTAAGTAGCTTAGGAAATTCTCCCTTTTGTCACGGATCCAACAGTAAACTTAGAGAGGAATGTGAAAAGTTCATTTTTTGCAGACAAAGACCTTCTCTACCCCAAATTCACTTCCGAGCAAAGAAAAATATTGTTCCAAATAGAGTTAGAACTAATTACAGCATCCCGTTGTATTTTCAGTCCATAGTGCAAGTGTCTGCTTATTTAATATGCCTATTTTTTTTAATATTATCCTCCCATCTAAACCTAGACGTGCGAAGTGGATTCATCCATAGCGGTGTTCTGGCAGAATGCTGTGAGTGTATTTTGTACGTCTTTATATCTTACAAATTTCCTACTTAATCTGATAATCGTAATTGAATAACATTATCCAGCAGACAGACCGGACAGTTTCAGACTTATCCTGCATTAAAAAATCGATATCTTATTTTTTAATTGCAATTACTTTAAAACAATTTGTATGAAACTGTACTATTTTATATATTCTATTGCCCTGGAATCGCGGTTCCGAAATCGTAATTTGTTCTGTGTTTATTTTTTCCATTTACATTTCTGAATGCACTGAACAGTCCTGTAGATATTTCATGACTCCTTGCTTAGAAAATGGCCCAGCGAATATCCTTATCCTTTGACCACATAGCACGAAAGAATCGAACCTCCAACCAGGCGCATAGTGGAATTCTAAACCACGAATTTAATTTTTTGACGTTTTGCTGACCGTGCATTTCAGTATATTTATCTCAGTAATTAATCAACTTGATGCACAAAATTTTCGTTTTACAATAAGTTTATTTCATGCCCCTACATATTTCGAGCCCATGTGCTCATCATCAGGATGACCTCCTGATGATGAGCATTACACAGCCTCTGGTATCATCACACCTATAAGGTGTGATGATACCAGAGGCTGTGTAATGAAATTTTGACCTCCTGATGATGAGCACATGTGCTCGAAACATGTAGATACATGAAATAAATCTTATTGTGAAACAAATTTTGTGCATCAAGTTGGTTAAATACTGATATGAAAAACACGAACTTCATATTAGAACGAATCCAGAAATTGGGTGTCTTGAAGATTATAAAGAGAAGAATTGGTTCTGCTCTTTCTGAAGGACCGTGTATTGAAAATAGACTATAGGTCAAGTTTTGAAGGTTTTGTTGACAATTTTACGGAGACACGTGTTTGGTTGTTAGGCTTCTAAGTACACCTGTTTGCGATAGAAACACGTTTACATACTTGTCACTGTTACATTATTAACCTGTTTAGTTCCAGTCACACAAATCATAAAGTCGTAACTTTTACATTATTTGACAGGTACAAATGTGTGCTTCAAAATTATCTACTAGTCATGGAAGGAACTACCAAGTCATTCACTCCGTAGTCTGCCTTACGTCAGGCCCACAATCGCTTCCCAGGCAGTTTCTCCCCATAGACTGATATAGTGTTTCCTCTTTCAATTTACAACACCCTATAATTTACTTATGATCATCCAGTAGCTGCTTACATCTTCCTCCTCTTCTCCCCGTTACTTCTATCCTTCCATCTTTCCTTCCTTCAATGACGTGTTTTAAAGAAAGATGTGACCATTCCAGTTAGCCTCTTCCATGACTGTATGCCATAATTATTCATTTCTGTCCTGCTGATCTTTAACCACCTTTCTCCAGCACCACATCTCAGAATTTCCCAGCTACTGCTGATCTATTTTGCGAAGTGTTCAAGTTTTAGCAACATATGAAGGTACGCTCTAAATATAGGGCTCTTTTATTTTCTACCTCCAATTTAATTCTAATTTGCTGGTCAACATTTTCTTATCCTGGTTGAACGCTGCTTTCGCCATAACAGTCCTGGGTTTAATTTCACTTGCACATCTTGACGTCAGTTTTTATCGAACAGTTTTTTTTCCTGTGGCGCTGCGGCCCAACGCGGGCCATGACCTCTCCATTCTTGAGGTTCCTAGATCACACGCAGCGACGCATCACAGTCGGTGGGAATCCTCTGGACGAGTGATCACTCGTCGCAGAGACCTCTACCTGACAACACGCAATACTCACAACAGACAAATATCCATGCCCCCGTGGGATTCGAACCCATAATCTCAACAGACGAGCGGCCGCAGACCTACGCCTTAGAAGGCGCGGCCACTGGGACCGATTATACCAACAGTACAGTCCGGAATTAAATCCACAGTGTGATGTGTGAACGACCTACATACTTATTTTGCAATATCATTTCGTTAGTTGTCTTTGGTCAACTTTACTGCGTTCTGAGCGAGAGAGCGCGAATGAGATACAGTCAATACAGTCAATACAGTAAATACAGTCAATAGTCAATACAAATGTAAAATTTTTCGCAGCTTAATTAATTGCTACTCCATGGCTCTAGGGTAGATTTGAAAGCATTTTAAAACTCGGCGCTATTTGGAAAGTGTGGGCCCTCTTAACGCCCCCGACCCCTTAGTCTCTTTTGCATTTTACCCACTGCACACGAGACTTCGGGGGCCCTCGAGACGAATAATAAAACTGATAATTCCGAAGGACTGAACTTTGGCCGCCCATCGCGTGCCAAGTCACTATACTGACTGAGCAATTCAGGTCTGAATATTTATTTATTGTTAATTTCGCTGTTAAAAATTAGGCTATGAAAAACAACAAACAAATTTCCACCGCTTTTCTTCATGTCGTATGAATTCAGATTTTTAGACAAGGTCTGTTTGGAAACCATCAAGGTCACTTACTTACTTACTCCATAGTGCAGAGTCCTTCTTGAGAAGCTAACTGGTTTGCAGCTAGTCAAGAAATTCCCCGCATTTCACGGAACCCGAAAGTTCAATACCGCACTAACAACCGTCCGCCAACTGTCTCTATCCTGGGCCAGCCCAATCCAGTCCATATACCCACATCCCACCTCCTGGAGATCCATCCTAATATTATCCACTCATCTACGCCTAGGTCTCCACAGTGGTCTCTTTCCCTCCGGTTTCCCCACCAAGACCCTATACACCCCCCTCTCCTCACCCAAACGCGCCACATGCCCAGCCCATCTCATTCCATCACGGTCACACTGACTGAAATTTCTTCTCTCATATTCTGTTTCCAACTGACAACGCAGCCAGAAGTCTCCTTAAGAAGCTGAAATTTTCCATCCCTTAGAAGGTGGGCGCCTAATGATTAGGAATCATTATAGTCTACTTAATGACGGGAATAGAATGCATTTATGAAACCCCGCATTTTAAAATCCCGAGACCAAAACTCTTTGTCATATTTATGCATTACAACTCAAGCATAAGGCTTAGACCAAAGCTATAATTTGCAACACCATTTAGGTTACCGACGAAAAAACGTCTGCAGTGGATCGCTTTATGCACTATCATTGACCGGCTTGTGGTCTCTTCGATATCAAAGGGTAGGCAGAAGGAATGAAGATGATAAGCAAAGTTGATTTCATAATAAACAAGAAATCTCTGTTAATTGGTGTGGTAGACATGTCGGTCTGCTGGTTTCTGACGCAGATACGATCTGAAATTAATGGCGCTGATTGCTGTCAAACGTTTCATATAATATTTCAGACTCCACTTACATTCTACTATCACTGCCCAGCGTGTCCTCTGCACCTTCTATAAAATTTACAGGATGAGGGTTAAGCTGGTCTGTTTGGAGGGCTTGGAGCTACGAGAATTGAATTTTTGAATTTACTATGAAAGAATAATAATAATAATAATACGCGTATCATAAAAATCATATTTACTACTATCTACGTACATGCATTATCCCCCAGATGGTCGTTTTTCCTCCATATTTTCAGACTAAAATTCTGTAAGTCTTTGGCTGCTAACCGTATAAGATATGTAATTATTCTATCTCATCCGCCTTGCTATGATTACCTTCCGCCTTGCTATGATTACCTTAATAATGTACGGTGAATAGTACATACTAAGTTCCTCATTAGGCTGTTGTTTTCGTCCTCGCTGGTTCCTCCCTCTTAGTTCCAAATGTTCTCAGAACTATGTTATCAAGACATATTCAAATTTTAATGGTATTCATGTCCGCGAACTTATTGTTAAAATATATTTCTATAGTAAAACCAACCAGATGCACCAACGTCTCAAATTTATTTTATTGGAGTAACACTCTACATGTTTCGGACGGTCTTTCCGTCCATCATCAGGTGTTTCAAGAATACATACAGCAACAGGCATTTATCAAAACAGATACTGCTATCTGCTTGCTAGCAAGCATACAGCATATGTCAAACAGATACTGCTGTCTACTTGCCAGCAAGCAGACAGCAGTATCTGTTTGACAAATGCCTGTTGCTGTATGTACAGTTTTGAAACTCCTGATGATGGACGGAAAGACCGTCCGAAACATGTAGAGTGTTACTCCAATAAAATAAGTTTGAGACGTTGGTGCATCTGGTTGGTTTTACTATAGAAATACATTATAATGCACGGCCCTATGAACGTCATATTTATTGTTAAAATTCAAGTAGGCTACATACGAAAGACTGCACTACGTTGTGCTCGTAATGTAAAGTTTTTACAATTAAAGCACTATATCTCAGACAAGTTTCGACCATTTGTGAGTAATGCGGAGAGAGTGTATAAAAATATTTTCATAAAACATAGATTATAAATAGATGAAATAAGTTAAAATTGTATTAAAATCTTTTAAGTCCTGAAAACACGAAAGGATTTTAATTCAATTTTACCTACTTATGATCTACGTTTCGTACAAATATCGATGTACATTCACTGAAGATGACCCACAAAGGGTCGAAATATAACTGAGGTCTTATACTTAAATCAGGGACACGCGGTGGTACAGTTTGTTGAAGCACTGCGCTACAAGCCGGCAGATCGCGGGTTCGATTCCCGATAGTGTCATTGGAATTTTTCATTGACATAATCCTTCCGACCGCACTATGGCCCTGGGGTTTGCTCAGCCTCTAACAGAAATGGGTACCAGGAATATTTCCTGGGGGTAAAGGCGGCCGGTGCATAGGGCTGACAACCTTACCACCTTTATGTGCCGATTGTCTTTAAATATGGGCGCCCCAACCTCCTGGAACCCCCAGGGCCTGTTCAGGCCTGTAATTGGATTGCTTTAACTTTAACTTTACCTTTACTTTGTACTTAAATTGTAAGAACGTTATATTATAATATAGTTCTTTTGTTGGTAATTGCTGCAACGTGTTCGTCACTCAGGCTGGGGGATCAGCAATTAAACGAGCAAAACACTGCGTGAATTGAAATATAAAATTTTCTGCACTCTACAGTAGCTAGCCTTCTGCGAATTAAGTTCTTTCCTTACCTTTTTCATGACTGCTAAGACACGGGTTGGGAAAATGAAGGAACATATTTCGATTCCTAGTAGGTAAATATATTTTTCTCTTCTCCATAGCTTCCTGACCGACTCTGGGGACAAACGAAGTTACTATTCCGTGGTTATCGGAGTCTGTTTTTCCTGGGGGTACAGGGGCCGTAATACCGGTCACAGTGGCCGCGCGGTCTAAGGCGTAGTTCTGCGGCCGCTCGCCTGCTGAGATTGTGGGTTCGAATCTTACCGGGGCATGGATGTCTGTCTGTGGTGAGTGTTGTGTGTTGTCAGGTAGAGGTCTCTGCGACTGGCTGATCACTCGTCCAGAGAAGTCCTACCGACTGTGATGCGTCGTTGAGTGTGATCTAGGAACCTCGTGAATGAGGAGGCTCTGGCCCACTGGGGGCTGTCGCGCCCAAAACAAACAAACAAACAGGGTACGTAATAGTGACGTTGATCACTCTCATTAGTGTCGAGGTTTGAACGGGTGGATCTACACCTCCACTCTGCCATTTGTTTTCATGGCTCGTACTGGGAAAACTTTACCTTCTCATTCTCCGCGACTGTAGCCTGAATTTGGTATGTTACTAGCGTTACCCTCTATTTAAACTTCGTATTTTTTCCAAAAATATATCAACTGTCTTCATGCCACACTCGTTTTGTGTGTTCTTTTGACGAATTAATTGTGATTACATGCTAATAATATTTGCAACTATAAACAAATGATCCCAGGAACTAGCAACAAGCTACTCAGACAGGAAGCGAATTCTGCATGCGTTTCATGTGGACACAATAATTCAATTTTCACTCCATATCCTCTAAGTGCAGCGATTTATTTATTAGACAACTGCTCAAAAAGGTGCGCTTCTTCCACTGCCCCCATTCTTAAAATGTCTGCCGCTATACACAGAACTTTGCGGAACGTATCATATGTCAAGAATCAGCAAAAGGGGATCTTTCAAGTACTGCATGCGTATCCTGAATCATTTTACCTTTCCCCTTACGTTCCTCAGGCTTCTGCATCGAATTCTGTAAGAAATGGGTTAGCTCAGTGGTAACGCTTTCTTACTCTTTATTTGGGAAGTACTTGATTTGCATCTCGGTGGAATTGCTGTCTGTTCTGGCATAACCTTCTGTAACGTCACGTAGCCTGTCTAGGCGAGGCTAAGCAAAGTGAATCTGCAAATATTATGATATTTCCTGTCATTAAATAATTGTCATTGAATCATTACCTGTAATCTAATTTAATTTATAGATAGATGATTTTATAGCATCTGAATTTGAACGTCGTGTTGGCCTGCTTCGTCCACGTAATGGAAATATTGGAAAATATAAAAATTAAATTTCTCATTCATTTAACTTGAATGCCAGATATGAACTGACGCAAATTACCTGAAGATGAATGCTTAAAGAATTAACCTTTTGGCGCCGGAATTATGTTTTTTAATTTAGCACATCCTGTATATAAAATGTGAATAACACAGGAACCAAATACATTAGAATTATGAAACAAAATACATTTTGAAGAGAAAAAAACGGAGAGTATACACCATGTTTAAAATATTCGGTACCTATATTTGTTGAATAAATATATAAAATGCAACTTTGGAGGTTAGCGGTGCGGTACGTCAACTGTTGTTGACGTAAGGCGTCTGAAGGTTAAATTCATGTGCCGCCCGATGAAAGGAATAAGCTTGTCTTTATTTACCGATTTAATGCCGTCTGAGCTTCTAACTGACACACTCCATTTACTGACCAACTGATTCCATTTTGAAGCAAAAGTAAATTTCACTCTTATTCCAAAATCTTTCAATTTGAAAATACCTTGTAACATCGCCAGTTAACAAACCTGTCAAATTGCGGTGTAGTCTCATACACGTTAGGTTTCAGGTACGTTTGTTGTTAATTTCCGTTTTACTCTTTTACTGTTTTTAAAATCTACCATCATTTTTTACTTAACGCAGGAATATTGTGTGAAGGTCTGACGGTGGGTTATTAGTTTTACGACGTAGATGTGGTTGGAGAGGGTGTGAATTGGGCTCAATGAGACCCAAAATTGAGACCAGTTGCGGATTATTCTGAAAAAAAAAGATAATGAAACTGAACGTCTCTTAAAATGTGGAGAACTTGACTGGTTGAGAAATTGTTAGGTTCTCAGTAGGGAATCACGTAATCAACTTCTCGTGGATTCATCTTAATGGCTGATGTCGCAAAGGTATTGGAAAAGAAGCCGATTATCTTATAGGAATCAGACATTCATGGATGTGGAATTCAGAGTGTTAGTAATGATGTCCACCTGCTTGGTTAGACTGTTTGGCATTCCTTAGATTGAATCATCCATGAGTGGTCGCGGTCTGGTGTTGAACACCAAATTTGTTACTCTAAGCCTGATCTTGATTCACACTCGGTAATGGTGAAGATCGTGCGATGTGCCGATAGCGTAGCACTTTCCGTTGGCATGAAAAGATACTTTATCACTCATAAATGTTGAAATGCTTGAAATTTTAATGGAACACATAGGGTTAACTTGAGGGGGTGGCTGCAAGGGGCGTATGTTCCTCCAATATTTTTTTGCCTAAGAATTATCTTTTATTTTTGCTATTGAGTTGAAGAGAGGCAAATAAATTTTGAAATAAGCTTTAGGTTTCTGTGACCGTGCATCGTGAGCAAATTGTGAAGTAAGAGAGAAAACCAACAAGATGCAACAGTTAGATGTTTATTATCAATACTTTCTCAACATGTTTCGGGCATCATTATGCCCATCTTCAGGAGAACAAGACGTGCAGTAACACACATCAAGTTCTCCTGAAGATGGGCATAATGATGCCCGAAACATGTTGAAAAAGTATTGATAATAAACATCTAACTGTTGCATCTTGTTGGTTTTCTCTCTCACTTCAACATTTTGAAATATTTTCAAACCGATTATTTTGGTGGTGTAAAGAGAGAAAAAATATAAAAAAATTTTCTTCTCCCTCTTTGTTAATCTGACTTTTGGGTAAATTAAATTTTATGAACACCCACCGACGATTTTGCCCCCCCTCCAGCTGTTACTACCCACGTTACGCCTACGATACAATATGGGTCAATAATTATATTGCAAATATTTCATTAAAAACTCATAAACATTAATCCTTTTGCACGTATTTTCAATCTTATATTTGGTTTAATTTATTACTGTAATTTAGTTTCGATTTCTGTAAATGATACCTTAAATTAGTACACATACTTTAGGCCTTGTAGCATAATTTCTGGGACACAAATTCAAAATTCGCTTCGTATCCATGTTCGTAATTTTGACATAAAAATAAATTGAGTGATTTCCAATTTTTGCTCCGAATAATAAATGCGTCTGTTAGTGAGTATTAATTGTAAACTTAAATATTAAATTAACTGAATGGCTCAGGGTCCTTTATGTGAGGCTCCTTTTTGCTGAAACTTTCTAATAAATTTAAACTACTTTTTGAAAACTAAATGTAAATTACCTTGACAAAAGAGCGTTCCCTGATTCACAGCAATCAAATGCACACTTTGACGCTGTGTAACTTTAAGGCACATTTAAATATCATAAACGCTTTTATTTCCGCCAGTTCCAAACGGTCTCTTTCTCTCACTTTCCGTCGTTTAGAGTTGGCCTGCATTTCACATATCCACCCATGCTTGGCAAATGCTTCAGTCAATTTTATTCGTCTTCCTCTGATCGCCCTAATAATATTTATTACAATTTTTGATCCTCACCTTTCCACCTAGCAAGGTAATCAGTATTCTTTTTTCACTTCTTCTGTTTAGGTCAAACATTTCCCTTAACACTTCTTCTTTGACATTCTGAAACTGTGTTTGTTTTTTCCCTTCAAGTATGAAGATATTGTTAAATTTTCCGCCGTGCTGTCCATCAAGTTTATTAATTTTTAGATATTATTTTAGTCATCACGTGATTAGATGAAATGGGTGGATGGATGAATGGGTTGGTGGATGAATGGGTTGGTGGGTAGGTAGGTA
>Ga0123352_10022576_pt1 | contig 10035 bp, 6 predicted proteins | sample TergutLab28metaG_FD_89700 | JGI IMG/M metagenome (GOLD analysis project Ga0123352, IMG submission 89700) | Labiotermes labralis P1 segment gut microbial communities from Petit-Saut dam, French Guiana - Lab288 P1 | ecosystem: Host-associated > Arthropoda: Insects > Digestive system > Gut ...
AAACGAAGAAAATAGGTTTGGGTGACGAAATAAAAAATTGGGCCCACAGGGAATTTTTTTTTGCAAATTGTTTCTTTTCCCGTGGGCCTTTGGGGGGGGGGGGGTGAAGGTGTCTAAAAGACCTGCCGCACCGCCTACAAAACCAAACAAGGTTGACAGAGTGGGTTCACAGCACCTATAGCACACAATAAAATCGCTTTTTTGTAGGCCCTTTTCTATCTTGCACGGGGTCCATTAAAATCACTGTTTGTCCATCTGTATATACACGCGTGAGAATTCGAGTACCGGTAGTCGATTGCTTAATAATATTGCAGAATTTATGAAAAAGTGCAAACTAATTTCAGTTTTTGCCGATCCCAGTTGCCGCACTCCTTAAGGCGTGGGTTTGCGGCTGCTTCTTGCTGGAATTGTGGATGGAAGTCTGTCTCTGGTGAGTGTCGTGCCTTGTCAGGTAGAGGTCTTTGCGTCGGGGCTGATCACTCATCCGGAAGACTCCTACCGAGTGTGTTGTGTCTGAGTGTGATCTTGAAGCCTCGATAACGAGGAGGCTCTAGCCCACTATGGGTTGTTGCACCATGAGGGTGGGGACGAAATTTAATATTTATTAAGTTCGGACAACATTAACGACAACTTTGCAATGGGTCCATGTGCGCTTGCATTATACTTGCTTTGCGCACCTGCATAACCTACCGTGCCTTGGACCATGACGTTAGGAAAACAAAATGTGTCTTCATATCATTAATTCCAGTGTGCCAGAAGTTGAAGTCTGATGATTCTGATCCTTTTTTCATACCCCACGTCCTATCAATTGCACTGCAGTCGAGTGTGACAGAAATTGTGCATCTATTGCTAAGAAATTTCCAGAACATAGGGAAAACATAAACTATTGGCACTGTGAGTTCTTTGTAACATCGAATATACTGTAACATTTACACTGTGTGTTCACTTGCTATTTACACTGTTGTTAATACAGGTTTAACAAAGAAACTAATGCTGCAGTGTACATGGTATGTTAGTGGAGGAACCTATTTGACAAAAACTACTGATAATTCCAAACTGAGGTGGTACGAAAATTTTAAGGTGGATCGCAGGAACCTAGAGTATAAGGATGAACTTGAGGGTTGTTTGATCCTACATCTTCCTCATGAAATAATGTGAAATGCCAACTTGATGCAACTAGGTAATTTTATTGATATATTCTTAGCTCGACATGTTTCGGGTACTTACGCCAATCATCAGGAGCATTAGATGTTGAGTTGCAGCATATGGATTTCTGCTCCGGGTTTTTGGAGGGGTGGAGGTCTTGACAGCCGCTACGTTGGTCGTGTGTACGGTACGAATGGTGCCGAAACATGTCGAGCTAAGTATACATCAATAAAATTACCTTTTTGCATCAAGTTGGCATTTCACATTATTTTATAAGGATGAAGTCTAACAGAATAATTTAGGCCCTTTTCCAATGGTGAGCTTTGGTGTTAGCGGTGTCGAAGGTTCGTATTGTGAAACTAGAAGGTTACTTAAATAAACGGATCTAGGTAATGAAGAAAACAATCTGTTATGCGAAATACGACTGACAAGTGCACACATGGATATGTCAGTATATTACATTATGAACAGCGTATATCTTTATATGCATTTGTTGGTCGCATTTCGCATAATGAATATCATTGCATGATCATGAATCATTTAATTCTGTGTAATAACACTCAAGAGATTCCGTGCGTGACTTTCCTCTGGGCATCGCAAGTGAATTAAATGAAATCAGAGATTTTAGGCCTACAGAGTTAGCTGGTTAAAAATCACTGGTTCAAGCAGCTTTTAAATCCATTTGTTCCAGCAGCTCGTGTCAAATAGCAGACATTTGCCCACTGAATTATCTCTAAAAGTGCGACCAAATTACTCGCACGTTTAATCGTTTTAGCGCTACTCGGAGTGACTGTTGATGGTTGCGTACAGACTTTCGTCTAATGGATTGAATTTTCTCCACTACAATGCGCCATTTTGATCTACTTTTTGAAGTACGGTCTCTGTGGATCGCGTCGCTTGGGCTCGGGGTCCTGAATCCTTTCACATTTACGGGCAACACAAGTCGCGAACATGAGCACGAGTAGTCTGGACGCACCTAATGGACACTAGCGCTCGTAGTGGGCATTGATTCTCGTGTGCACATGTTCTAGATTGCACGCAACGTGCTGAGTTTGAAATCATAGCATGTTATTTTAAATTAGGCACCCCGTCACTTCTTAACCTGTTACGAATCTCGGTGTTGGCCCAAAACCTACAGTTAAGTCGATCATCCGAATCGAATCACAATAAATATTGGGCCTAACTATTTAATTCTTTAATGTATTTGTTATTTATTATTATTATTTTGTTTAAAGACGTCAGTAATTGGTAAAGTTGCACCTGTGTACACCATGAAAGAATGGTGGAGCATGAAGGGAGAGGCAGTACAGCTCCACTCTTTCCTAGATTTGGCCATAGATGGGAGGAGTCTTAATTTCCAAGGTCCGCCTTTTTCCCTCCCAGGTTAAAGTCTCCAGTAGCAATTGAACAGGAGACTGAGTGGGGCCCAAATACTGCAATTCCAAAATTTAGAGTTTCAAATATTTGCTTGGTAGTAATTAATACGTTTGAAAGTACATGAAAGGTATCTGTCATGGGCTAAGTCTTGAAAACGACGAAAACCACAGGGATATCAGTTGGTACACCGCCTCAGACAGAGTTATGTAAAAAAATCCACAAACTTTGCAGGAATTTCAATGTGAGAGTAACTGCTAACACGTAAAACAAAAATTTCCTAGTTTGTGTCGAGAAATATTTTCAGACGATGTGAGACCCGCTTAGAAGCTGGAGGTCGACACTTTGAGACTCTTCTATGAAAGAAGGCAATGGATAGTTGAACTGCAGGAAAAAAAAAACAGACTCGATTTTTCCGGCGAATGTAAGCTTCCTGTGACATCAGCCGTGCTCAGGGACACAGTGAAACGGGCACGGTTTATGTCTGTGTTAAATTATAACAAATGTGAACAAGAAGTTAAAGGCGACTTCAGTTAAAATTTTTGAAAAAATAATCACACGGTAGCTCTAAACATACCTTATTCTTCTACGGTATCACTCGGCTTTTTAAAGTATGTCATCCAACTTTCAATTTCCCCGATTCCACGAGAACGGAAATGTTTCTGTTGAGCCTTAGGCCATTTTTAGCCCCGTGCCTTCCCGTGACTAACGTCCAGTGGAGACTTACTTCACCATCAACGAAGAACTCTCTGCTGTCTCTGACAATGCTGATTGACCTCTCTCCCCTTCCTAGCACATGCTATTATCAGCGGCGACCCAGAAGAATTATCGACACTCTAAAAGGCTTCCAGCTTTTCGGACTATGATACTGCCTCCATTATCAGGGTACAGCCGGTGAGAGCAGAAGACATGTCGTGAATAGGAAACGGTGGGCAGAAACTAGAGGTCAGGGACGGAGGAATAAAAACTGAGGCACTGAGAAAAAGAAAACACCCAGCATTTTTGAGGCCCTAATTATGAACGAAGAAGCCTTTGTTCGCTGATTGGACTTTCCTTTCTACCTTTACTGTTTCAATGAGTTAATGACGCTCCCAATCTTGTTCATTCTTCACGCTCTTGCGATGACTCACAAATTCAACTGGTGAAGGAAAAGACAGTCCAGTCCTGTTAGTTTCGTTGTGTACAAGAAATGGTGTGCTGTGTATCAGGCTTCCATTTATCTCTATTAGTTTGTAAAGAATGTAGTTACAATTGAATGGCAACTACATCAAAAAGAGGCTTCTTGTTAGTACAATGCTGTAGCCCTACTATCAAAGGGCAGTGCCTCTAAGAGTTACATTCACAAAGAATTCTATCTGTTCAAATAAGCATAACAACGGTATGAATTGGAAAGGTAGCTGAAATGCGTGGTAACACTGATAGAGTGAAATTTCCGAGTTAATACATTAACGACGGTCGAAAAAGTATTAGTACTTTTTCAGAGTTTTAGAATCAGCCCCCTTCCCCACACCAATCTCACTTATTCACTTGTTTGTATTCATTGTCACGGACATACAATCAACTAAAGTAAAAAGTTGCACTAGGTACAGTTCCTTCGCTAGAAGCAAATGCAGGTTTGTTAGGGGCGTTAAGGTTCCATACGTTATAGATGCTGCACTCTTAAATCAAGTGGCCCGCTTTGGGCTCCATCCTCATTAGCTCGAGGGTAATCTTTTTCTTCTTCCTCCTCCTGCTCCTCCTCCTCCCGTGGCGTTGCGGCCAAAGAGCGCCATGGCCTCCTCACTCTTGAGGTTTCTATATCACACACAACGACGCATCACAGTCGGTAGGACTCCTCTGGACGAGTGATCGGCTCGCCGCAGAGACCTCTACCTGACAACACACACAACAGACAAACTTCCACGCCCATGGCGGAATTCGAACCCACAATCTCAGCAGGCGAACGGCGCAGACCTACGCCTTAGAACGCTCGGCCACTGGGACCGGCAGCTGGAAGATAACAGGTCTTTATAAATTAGACTGGGATTAGGGACATGCCTGTCGGTGTAATGACTAAGCTACGGACTGAATGACCGAATAATCGTAGTCCGATTCCCAACAGGGACAAGAAAATTTTCTTCTCTAAACCCCTCAGACAGGCTGGGGGTGTCAACACAGGGTAAAATTAAACGGTACTGGGACTTTTCCTCCGGGGGTAGAGCGGACGGCGCGCGAAACTGAACACTCACTGACATCTAGTGTAGATTTTGAGAACGAGTGGTACTATACTTCCACCCTGCATACACCTTCATGGTGTGCCTATGGACGCTTTACCTTTGTAAATTCGAAGAGAAAAGGGGGAATTTCAGAGCCGAAATTAAGTTCAGAAAAAAGGCCTGTGTTTAGGCAAATTATATTCATAACATTTCAGATTTTGATGTATTATGAAATATAAGATCTATGACACAATAGTATATGCCACTATGAAGTGTGATACGATTTGCAATACAAGGCTTCTGCTATCACAACATATGAACATAAATACCGGAGTGCTGACAAGTCCTTAGCCTAATCAGGAAGGAAACAAGCTGCGTCTGTCAAAAGTATGATGGGCAGAGGAATGGATTGTTTTGGCTAGGATAGGGACAGGTGGCGGACCCTTGTGAATGTGGTAATGAACCTCCATATTCCACAAAATGCGGGCAATGTAGCTTGTTTCCTTCCTGGTAGGGCTAAGGACTTATCAACACCGTTGTACCAAGAAACATGGCTAAATAGCTGAGAAGGAATCTATTCTGATGAAGGCATCACGACGTGCTTGTAATTCAATTAACGTTACACAGTATACGTCAGCACAATCTTTTTTATTCTTAAGCAAGGCTACGTGTTTCGACTAAAAGTTAGTCACCTTCAGGCCCTTACAACTTTGGGATCCCAAAGTGGGCAAAACATCTGGTAACGGAAAATGTTGTAAGGGCCTGAAGGTGACTAACTTTTAGTCGAAACACGTAGCCTTGCTTAAGAATAAAAAAGATTGTGCTGGCGTATACTGTGTAACGTTAATCGAGAAGGCATCACCTGGAAATACAGACTAAAATTTTGTTAGGCCTACCAAAAGGAAATTGCACTGGGCAAGATTACGCTTCTGCTGGGTGAATTTACAAAATTCAAAGACTTCATTCTTTTCACAGTTAAAACTGTGGATGTAGTTCGCGAAACAGATCATGATTCAGCAGTCAGCGACCTTTCATTACGCCCAGACCTTTTCACACGATGGAAGTGCAACATCATGACAAGGCAGGAACATCAAAGCATAAATTTGGTGCGTGATGCGACCGAAAGTTCAACACTTTAGCGAAGCGGATTGGCTAGTCAGCTGCCCCCCCCCCCCTGTAAACTGTGAAGCACTCTTTCAGTCGGTTATTTAAGACGATCTTGTGTTCGTCTGTAGATGAATTAGAGTTATCTTTTGATTCGTTTCGTCTGCTTTGTAACAATCATTGGATAATGATGAATTACTCACCTTGAACTTGGATAGTCAGTGGTAACACCTTGGGAATTGGACGTGTCTTAAATCTCTGCACTTACATCGCAAGGTGTTACGGTATTAACATTCGCTCGAACGACCAACTTTTGTTGACGTCATTCACTTTATCTTCCTCCTGCATGACGTAATGCTTGTCTTTGCAGTAGGCAGACTACAAACCTGGCACAAGATTTTTGATTGTTTACCAGGCCAAGGCCAAAACAGAACCACTGCCGTATCAGTAAAATTTCCGGGAGCCCTAAGATTCTACTTATTTCTTCATCTTGTTCTTCTTCTTGTTCTTGTTCTTCTTATTCTCCTCCTCCTCCTCCTTCTTCTTCTTCTCCTCCTCCTCCTCCTTCTTCTTCTACTCCTCCTCCTCCTCATCCGTCTTCTTCTTCTTCTTCTTCTTCTTCTCCTCCTCCTCCTCCTCCTCCTTCTTCTTCTCCTCCTCCCTGTTATAGGTTACGTAGTACATCATTAATTACATCGTTTTCTTCCTGTCTCCCATTCTTCCAAACACAATACCGCTTAGGCTTATAAAGAGCTGGATTGTATAAGATTACTAGCGAACATCTGTTAACAAATTAATTTACCTGTAATTTAACGACAGTAAGTAGGTAATTAGGACGGGATAAATAATATATTCGTATATAATACACGACACCAAATAAATATGCATTGTTGGTGTATCTACATTAATAAATAGATGGTAAGATACACTGGCATAAATCTAAAGAAGTGACATGCACTAAGTACAGTAGCCTACATAACATAAAACCACAGCCAATGGTTGTATCAGAAGGGAGGGGGTGATGATCAGAGTTAAAGAACTGCACAATGCTTGGCCTATTTTCTTCGCATCAAAATTTAGTTCCTCTAATCTTAAATAATTGTTTCTTCACGTCTGAAAGTAGTTTAAACTACTGTTCGTGAGAAGACCAGCTGCTGTTCTGGACATAAATATTTTTCCTCAATGCTTTGGCATTTTTCCTTATATTCCTTTCCTTCAGCTTGCTTTTCGGTCCTTAGTTCGTCTGTTAGGTTTATATGTCCGTCTTTTGTTGGATGACGATGAGATATTTGTTTGTTTCTAATTTACTGAACGACTCTATCAATAAATAAGAGAACATAACCTAAGGGATTTTGAGAACAGGATGCTGAGAACAGCATTTGAGTCTGAGGGACGAAGTAACAGAAGGCCAGAGGAAAGTCTGTGATGAGGAACTTTATCGTTCGTATCTGTCACGAAATATGGCTACGGTAATCAAATCAAGGAGTACGACGTTGAGACAGAGACAGAGATGTGTCTAGGGTTCAGGGAGAAATCTAAAGCAAAGAAAATATTTGCAAGGCCTAGGCGTGGATGAGAAGACATGGAAGTGGAACGTAAAGGAACAGGGTGTGAGGGCGTGGTCTAGAATCTTCCGGCTCAAGACAGGGAAAGTGGTGGGCTAGGGATAAGCCTAGTGATGAGTCCTTGTGAACGCGGTAATGTATATCCGGGAATCATAAAGTGCATGGAGTTTCTTGATATGCTGAGGAAGGATCTCTTAGCGTCTCAAACTAACTGCGATACATGGAGTTGGTTAGTCAATAGCTCAGATATTGCACACCTGAAAGAATGGTTGAGGCGCTCCGGCTTTAAGCGTAGGATGCACAAGCATATATGATATTATTTCCTACCAAGGTCACACTTGTTATTATGTCCCATTTGGTTACGATGTAGTTACGTGCCTTGTACCAGGTGACAGTAAAAGTTGACTGTGTGTTACATTTGTTTTAATAACACTGCATTCCTTTCTTAGATGACAACTGTCCTAGTTACACGAAAGGCCTCTAACATGGTCGCAGGAGGTTCCTCATTCAGCCAGTCTAGTTGGCTGTCGGAGGTCTTAAATCAGTATACAGTTCATGGAGGAATTACGGTGCGAAGCCTGTGTTACTACAGAAAAGTTAACGCTGTTTTGATGAAGCGCCTTAAGTGAACAAAATGCAAACGACGGCAACATATTTTGGACTTGTTTAATAGTACACCACAAATAGAAGTATCGAGAAAACCACGTACAGAATTTATAGAATGACATTATTCGAGTTATGGGGCGAGGGAGGGGGAAGAGAAAGGCGTGTTATTTAACGATACCTCAATTACTATGATTTTATAATGTCCAGTGTAAATGACTGAAATATGAACCAAACTTCTTCGGTGGAATTATACTGACAGGGGCAGTATGAGGAGGAAAACCTGCCTATTTGTCCACCACAAATTTCACATGTCTGGTATGGGAACGAATACAGGCCTGTAGCTTTAACCTACATACATTTCGAGAGTTTAAGTTCTAAAAACTCGCACTGAATTTTCTAGGGCCTACTGTTACAGTAAAAAAGGTAAAGGGTGATAAAATAAACGAATGTGAGCAACGCAAAACGACATACTGTGTTTCCGTTAGTAATTGTGCACGGCAGAAAACTCATGAAATTTGTTCCCGAAACAGGCCCGTAAATAATAACCTTTATCTTCCAAACTGAAGCAGATGAACATTTCGCAATATTCTGCTTGTTACAGGACAAGGACCAAAGCCATTATGACTGAAAGAAGGACGTTATGCTATGGCGTCTTCAGCGTCTCTTTCGAAAGTAAGAAGTTCGGGGCAGAAAAGAGTATTGTGTAGCTTAAATATATGAATCCAGGACCAACACAGAACACACTCCACAAAAGGAATGACAAGACAAAAATAGACACAACTCCAAGAGAGGGTTCTCTTGCGGGACCCAGTCACATACAGCCACAGGGACGTCTTCTGTGTAAGTGCATGCCGATCTAGAAGATGGATTTGTGTCAATACTGTAAATCGTCTTTCTGTGCAAAAAAAGAAAAAAAAACCTGCTGATGCCCACAATTAAACAGTTGACGATTGGTGTGGGAAGTGTTTGTCTAGTAACTTCTTGCTAACTTTCCGTTTTATCAAAATATCTGTAAGTTCTCGAGGACAATACACTAAGGTAAGCACCCGTCTAAGGGCAACGATCCATTCATATTCCGCACAGTTAATCACAAACCTTAAGCCATTTACGCTTTCAAGGGACTTTAAATAAAAGTTAAATTACCACCAAACATGTTGCCACTATCTGAACCATGGCTCTAATTCGCTTCCAGCTACTTTATCATGATGTGTATAGGTGCAAATGGGCCACCATTATACAGCAGGCCGCTGCTGCCACCTGTAATCACATGCAGTCGGAGAGGCGAACGAAAATTACTGTCATCTTCGCACAAGTGACTTTTTGTTGTTATTTTTATTCTTCTATTTTCATTGTGGCTGTGGTTTTAAAAGAGCGAGGATGTAGTCAATACAGCAGCAATAAAATCGTGGATACAAAAGTGACGTATGAACCATTAATATCGGATTTCAACGATCAGAGGGTCAAAAGAATTTACGATCGGCTCGTCGAACAGGTTGGTGCACCGACATTTACATTCGGCAGGTATGAGGCTGGAAGTTGATCGGGATATTCTATCAAGGTTGGACATACTAACGAGACAGGATATTCAAATTAAGTTGGGTATTCTAACAAAGTTAGATATTCTAACAATGTACTTCTGGGAATTGCTCAGTCTCTTCCTTTGAATGTATGGGAAGCAGTCTGAAACAGAGCAAGACAATTTGTTTCCAAATTATTAGCTACAAGTAACTACAGAAAATCTTCCTATCTCCTCTTATTACATATATCCTAATAAGTTGAAGAACATTTTAATAAATAATATATAAAGCTAATAATAATAATAACAATAATAATGGTACAACTGGACAAAAATACTGGTATGAACATGTGCCAAAATCAGTAGAGACAAGTCAAGGAGGCAAGGTAACCATATTGTGGAATCAACAAGTACAAACTGACAGAACTATCCCCAACAATAAACCAGACATTATGAACCGTGATAATGAAAAGAGAACATGTATGTTAATAGACGTTGCAATTTCAGGAGACAGAAATGTGATTAAAAA
>Ga0123352_10022581_pt1 | contig 10033 bp, 3 predicted proteins | sample TergutLab28metaG_FD_89700 | JGI IMG/M metagenome (GOLD analysis project Ga0123352, IMG submission 89700) | Labiotermes labralis P1 segment gut microbial communities from Petit-Saut dam, French Guiana - Lab288 P1 | ecosystem: Host-associated > Arthropoda: Insects > Digestive system > Gut ...
CAGCAGCAGCAGCAGCAGCAGCAGCAGCAGCGGCAGCAGCAGCAACAACAACAGAAGCAGCAGCAGCAGCAGCAGCAGTAGCAGCAACAGCAACAGCAGCAGCAGCAGCAAGAGCAGCAGCAGCTGCGGCAGCAGCAGCAGCAAGAGTAGCAGCAGCAGCAACAACAGCAGCGGCAGCAAGAGCAGCAGCGGCAGCAGCAGTAGCAGCAACAGCAACAGCAGCAGCAACAACAGAAGCAGCAGCAGCGGCAGCAGCAGCAACAGCAACAGCAGCAGCAGCAGCAAGAGCAGCAGCAGCTGCGGCAGCAGCAGCAGCAAGAGCAGCAGCAGCAGCAACAACAGCAGCAGCAGCAGCGGCAGCAAGAGGAGCAGCGGCAGCAGCAGCAACAGCAACAGAAGCAGCAGCAGCAGCGGCAGCAGCAGCAACAGCAACAGAAGCATCAGCAGCAGCAAAGCAGTGGCAGCAGCACAGCAGCTGCGGCAGCGGCAGCATCAGCGGCGACAGCAGCAGCAGCAGCAAGAGCAGCAGCGGCAGCAGTAACAGCAGCAGCAGCAGCAGCAGCGGCGGCAGCTGCGGCAGCGGCAGCAGCAGCGGCAGCGGCAGCAGCAGTAAGAGCAGCTGCGGCAGCAGCAGCAGCTGCGGCGACGGCGGCGGCAGAAGCGGCAGCAGCAGCGGCGGCAAGATTATTATTATTATTACGATTATTATTATTATTATTATGATGATTATTATTATTATTATTAGTAGTAGTAGTAGTAGTAGAATATGAACGAGTGGTTCCACTATAGTCCCAAATGACACGTAGATCTTTATAGTTCCATTGTATCTCCTCGCTACAAGACATACGGCCCAAGGTTCTATGTCTTTTGCATGCCAGTGGCGGACAATGACGTATGATATGTACACTACCTTTTTTTAGTCCCCGCCCAGTCGATTATCCTACCGCTGTGTGAGCCACAGTTCAGTAATAGGGCGTAGTATGTAGAAGGAATAATTTGGGTCTTGATATCCTCTTTGTTTCTTGTTGGGAAAATTACGGCACACTTTCAGACAATCCTATTACGACGCAGACAAATGAAGAGCTCATCGCTTTGCATTAAGAACTTAATGTTGCTCTTTCTTATAGACTACGCCATTGTCTCGCTACAGGCGCGTGCACATGCTAATAAACATTTAACTGTGTACCACCAGACACTGATGGATCATATAATTAGATTTCTAGTTTGGATCGTCACCCACTCTTGTCCCTTAATGAGATAACTTTCAAGGCCGCATTTGATTTCCACGTACGACCGGCTACAGAGTAGAATACTTCTCACAAATATTCGGAATTAAATAAATGACGGGCTTTTTGTCATCCCTTTTAAAACAAAACACATTAATGAAAATATCATTAGCTAGTCTGCACACGTGTATCTGTTCTCGTATCTTAGTTTAAAATTGACGTGATATATTTCGCTAACATTTGATATATTATTATTATTATTATTATAAACGTGGAATTGTCGAAATTAATTTCTTTTCATATTAATCAGATCGTACTTTCATACAGCGTATAGCTCTAATCAAAACGGTTGGGAATTGTAATAATGTTTAATCGCTAAAATACTCAAAGGTACTTCACGATATCAAGTAGAGTGTTACATAATAGGGCTGATGTTCTAGATGAATATCGGTGGAATGCGATAAGATAAAAAAACAACCGATATGTTTGTTTAATCATATTTTTGCAAATGTTGCAAGGAGTTAAGGAATGTTTACAGAATGTCAGCGAGCGAACTGCTTGGAAAACGGAAATAGAAATTAGAATGAAACCAGATATTCAGGAAATAGATTATACTGTCAATTAATTTAAACGGATGAGATGTTTAAGTTATATGACTAGAAAGGACAGTTGCTTGATATGTGACGTTGAATGCGTGCAGGTTTGTTCCCCTACATTCTGAGTGTCCGCTAGTCGCCGCTGATAACACTCAAATGGTCGTGTCTTGCATGCTACGCACAACGTGTCTTGCATGCTACGCACAACGTGTCTTGCATGCTACGCACAACGTGTCCCGTTGTTATGATCTCTGGTTCTACTGTGTGGCAGTGTCATCTGTTACATAATTATCCTTCCGCGTGATCTGCGGTGGCGCCAATATCCGGCGGAGAGCTACTGAAAATTTGTGGTCACGTCTTGTCCACTTCAGACTACTTATAGCCCCATTGACCTACTGAAGAACTGGCCACCACTGACCACCACTGGCCACCACTGACCCATTTTCGTGATCTCGCCTCGTATTTAATAATTCGCCATCCATGAGGATTCGTGTGTGCGGTTGATTTAAATACCGCAAGACCGCCCTGCAAGCCATGTGAGTGAGTGAGTGCTCTTGTTCTAGGAATTACCCTTAGTTGATACTAAGTCCCTGATTAAACAAGAAACACTGCTCTCTAATTCTGTAGTAATCAGGAATGGGACTGGCTGCATACAAATGATTCTGTAATTCACACAGAAAGGAATGTGTACATGCAAGTAGCTTTGTTTCGCCGCACATTTAGAGGACGTGCATGTAAAAACAAATGCAGCCTGACAATTGTTCAAACTTTGAGATTATCACAGCGGTGTTGATGCAGGTTGAATATTACGCACGGCCAAAAGAGCGTAGTGCATTCGTATTCAGGATAAATCATTCTGATATACCTAACATCCAAGAAGACACGAATCCTTTAAGACCTTGCAGTTAATTCACGCACCATCAGGTTTAACAGTAACAAATTCTACGTTCTGCTCAGACAGTGTATTGTGTGTTTTGTATGGATCTCAAAACAAACAGCGGCTTGTACCTTTTACAGTATTAACTGGTTGGTTTGTATAACCGAACTGAAGAGTGTTTACTGCGCTGGACAAGCTGCCTGCTTAAGCAAAACAGACTGTGCTTCTCCTCAAAAGGTTCATCTTAAAATATCTTGCTTTTTCTGACCTCCTGCCATAGATGAATTCTTAATGTCGGTCTAAAAATGTTAATTTTCTTTTGTCACAGAGTTCATCGTTACGGAATCACATGACAAATACGAGATTGACACAGAAAGAGTAGGAATAATTATATAAATGCATCTGTAAAAAGCTTTCACTTTGATTCATAAGATTTCAACGATTTTCAGTCGAGGTGGACTGGGTTGCCTTAATGTATATAGAGAAATATTTTGAAACTTCTAAGGTGTAACAAAAGAAGAAATTTATGTATCAAGTAAGACAGAAGCAGATTCTGAATTTTGCACCTCGGTTCGTCCGGCCGCGGAACACGTTTATCATTCTAATACTTCTGTTACCTCTTTTGAAAGTAGTTTTGTTCCCTCGCTACACACTTTTGTGCATAGTACCAACATCCGCAGAACAGGAGCTGTGCATCCAAACACAAGACAGGTTGCTCGATCATTTGTGAATATAAATTGTCGGGACTCAGTCTGTAGAAGCAGATATATGTGAAACAAGAAAAAATCTCAAAATTTCCTCCAAAATAATCTCCCCTTATTTCAACACCTCTTTTCATTTCTTTTTACGTCTTTATAAGTCTCACAAAAGAGCCGTCGAAAGCGTGCGCATGAACTGCATTTAATTAGGCGATTTTCTTAGGTCTGACCGCAGTTCAACATGTAGGTTAGTATTTTTACTTCAATTGTTTATCTCCCATGCCGTCGTTTCTCTGTGGCACCACATCTGTGTTAGTTTCAAAGCGCTAACTACATATTTCGTCTTTCTCTGGCGCTGCCGACCTCCTGGCAGTCGTATCGTGAAGCGCACGACATTCGGAAGAATGTATTTCTCATAGAGATGTGTTGTAAGAGAACGTTTCTGTGCGACATTTATTCATAACCTTCTATTTAACCCAGGAAGGTTTAGCAAGACATACACATTTCGCCGCCACTCCAGCCCGTAGGCTACCAATGATACCGACTACCATATCCCAGCTTTATGGATCAAGTAAGTACATAATTAATTTGGGACATTCCCTTTGTGTTGTGTTCAAACAAACTGGAAGGTTTTTCAATTGACGTAATTTATTTTAGAAAATCGAGCGTGTTTAAATGTTTCGGTTTTGTCACGTGGCCACCGTCACACCCGACACAGGCATATCACGTCGTAAAATAAACAGAATATTTTCCGGTAAGTTAATTTTGATATCGTCATGTTCGGCGTGATAATGACTACTGAGACAGCCGCAAGCTGTAGCCATCATTTATTTTCTAACAAAATAACGTTGCTTTAAACAATTCTCTTTTATTATATCGTAATTAATTTATTATCCTATGCGATGTGCTGGAGGCATTTGGTGGAAAATGCCGAAACAAGATCACCTGCTCAGTAGCATTATAACAACATAAATGCAATAAAGTCACCCTACCTTTTCCCATATTATGGAGAGAAAGATAGAAAGCTGGGTAGTGAGTCGTGCCGTCTGTTTTCTTGAAATTTGGCCAATATGAATTGACACCCAGACTAGGGAACTTTTGCAAGTCCTTTAAAAATTAAAGGCAGCCATATCTTAATGCCTCTTAACTGTAGACTGGAATCAACAGAAATCGAATTTGCATTCAAAACGTCCACAAAAATTCTGATCTGTAGCTTATGTGAAGAAAAGCGCAACGAAATGGAAGTGCGAAGTTCCGTTGCTACAGATTTGTCGCCAGTTCCGCATGCGTTGTGGCTGCACTGCTGTCATGTCGGCTGATGGCTCTCTATTGCTACTTCTTTATAAAACTACACCTGTGGCTTTATTCTGATATCTTCCTGTAACGCTCTTGATTTAAAATGTTATTTTTATCTTTCTCATCGTCAAAATTTATTAAAATTCTACGTTTCGGGGGCTCGTCCTCCTGCCTTCTTCAGGATTATAGACTGAGACAAGAAACCTGTTCTTTTCAGTCACTCAGTATAGCTGTTCTCAACTCCAGCCTAAAGCTGTTTGTCTCATGTATCTGAAGACGGCAGTAGTACCAGTTCGGAAACAGCTCGGTTGTAATGAACTGTGACGACGGACAAATTTCAAGAGTAGTTCACGCAACATCGTCCTTTTTCGCTTGTTATTCGGTAGCAATTTAAATCCACACAAGCACAATATTTGTACACCATCAGTTCATTTATTTACTATCCTACAACATGTTTGTGTTGTTCCATTCGACCACCATCTGGTAGAAAATACTGGCACAGTACATAAATGGAAAAGTATGTTATGGAATTTTGAAAGAGAGGCCAATTCCATACCACACGTTTCTATTTATGTACTTGTGTTTTCTACCTGATGATGGTCGAATGGAAGGACCGAAACCTGTTGTAGGAGTAAATAAATGAAAGTATGGAATGTGAGGATTATGTCTGTATATAAATCACTAAAATAGTAGTAATCAGCGTTTTGACGCTTTCATTGAAACAGTTTTAATGTTTACTAAATAATACTGTTGGTTCGTTCAAACTTTATACACGGCCACCGGTTTTGCTGTTTTGTTGTTTGCAGCAACAGAGAAACTTAGTGAGTCTGTGGGGAAGGATAAAAACCCTCGCTTGTAGGAGAAATCGAGCACCAAGCTTAGACGATAAGCGGTGTAGGCACTAATATATTGGCCTCCATAGACCCTGATGTAAACACAGTTTAGAAGCAAAGTGGGCGTCATATTCACCTAACCATTAACCACATAAAACCCGGAACATGATTTTGCACTCGAATTTCTCTGAGGTCTTTTGATAGGGTTTTCTTAAAATGTGTCCGGAGAGGGCTGTGCTTGTCTACGACGGTAGACAGAACAACGCTAATACGTATTTGACTATTTGTTTGTCTTCTACCTGGTGTTCCTTTTATAATATTATTAAGTTTCTGTCATTATTTGAACTAATTTTCGCAATTTTCTTTGTGTCGGTGAGTGCTTTAAGTACCTTGTGGGACCTGCCATGGATGTAATGAAACTGACAGCTAAACCGTCTGCGAAATTACTGATTATTAATAGTACAGTCATGGAGGGGATGAAGGTTTTCGGATAGGCTAAACAGAGCCATGTAATGTAAAACCTTGCAGCTGTCTTTTATAAAATTCCTTAAAATAAGCGTTTACGCTAATTTTGCAGAATATATGTCAATGCGCTGTCGCAAAGAAATCCATAATTTGGTATCGGCTTGATAATATTAATCAGACTAGGCATGTAAAATATCTTTTTCTGTTCTAAAATGGATAAAATTTTGTACTATAAGCGTTAGAAACTTATATTGCCAGCGCTGTTTATCGCACAGAATATTTAAAATTGTTACTTCAAATGACGCTCATATCACCTGTTCATGCCATATGCGTTCACTTGGATAATAAGCATGTGTTATAGACACTAGAAAATTAGAAAATACGAAAATGGAGTATTCTCTGGTACACGTGTTTCAGATGTCCGTAAATTAGAAAGCACGAAGGTGGAGTAACTTCTACGGCATCTGCTGTAGACGTTAGAGAATTAGAAAGTACGGAGTTGAAGTAACTTCTAATGCTAATGTTATAAGTTTAGAAAATTAGAATGAAGGTGGAGTAACGTAAGGAATTTGTTGTAGACGTTAGAAAATTAGAAATTACGGAGTTGAAGTAACTTCTAATGGAAGTGTGATAGACGTTAGAAATAAAAAAATTACCAATTTTAAATATCTTCTATAAATTCCTCGAAATTACTGACCCTGCGTTTGTTCCAAGGTGCTGACGAAAGTCCTCCCAGGGAGAATTGGTGTCGGGGTACACACTAGGGCAGTGGTTCCCAATATGTGCTCCGCGGATTTTAGAGGATCGGCGAACAATTCACAGGGAATTCGTGGATACATTTATGCAATGGCTACTTTGAAATTTACTTACTTTTTAAATTAAAGGACTGTTTTGATAAAAATAATCGCAGAACTTCTTGAGTTGACCATACATTTATTTCATATTACCTTTAGAATATTTAGTTAAGAAACACCCTGTACCCACGAAACGAATCACAATCAGTTTAATCAAGGTCAAATCAAACAATGCATTTTTCCGTTTGCTGCAGGTATCTATTCGTTGCTTTCAGTATACTAAGCGTGTTGCACTTGGAAGCAGAGAGAAAAATATGGTCGTTAAATTAACGAACTTGCATTGTTGCAGCCGCTACATATTTCGGTAGTCTTTTGACCATCGCAACAGACAGCCAGTTCAGTTCAATCGTGGTTCGTGTAGCTTTAACATAATTACAAGGGAAGTGAAGTAGTTGTTTTTACCTACAACAGTGTTAGTGACATAACATTTAATGTTAATTTGTTTTCTATATATATCATAGCTCAGTAGCTGAAGAGAGTTAGTTTAAGTAAAGAATCAAGTGCTACTGTAGTAACTACAGGTGTAACTACAGGTGTAACCGACGTTGAAAGTAAATCTCAGCGTTTCAGGTCGCCATCCAGTATCGGCATTAGTGCAGAAATTAGTACAAAACGGAATTACAATTATTCCCATTTGTGTCTGGGCTTTACGTAAAGAGCTGGTGAAACTGCCCCTGACCCCCTGTGCATATCATGCAACAAACTGTTAGGGAATATTTCTATGTTACTTGCCACAGTTCGTAGATGTCGTGATAGTAAACACCGTGAATACAAGGACTAATATATTAGTTTTTCTAAGACCAAGCTTGAGACATCAACAGACTGTCAAGGCCTTAAGGGGAAAGTTTGAAACTGATAACTAAAAAGCCCGAGGTCTCATACAGTGTAACCGCACTGCACATGCAGCAGAATCCGATCATTTGCGGAAACAGCCTGCGGTGAAAATGGAAAACTTCGTGTTTTGTGAACAGTTGGAAAAGAATCTTGAAACAATACTGGTAGTGAATCATACTGCTAAAGTCTTATTCAACATTTATCAGCTAATAGATGACCAGTTAGTATCGCGAATTAAATCCAGCTTAGCTTTTTTGTTTGAAACTTGACGTGTCGACAAACGTGTCGGGGCTAGGAGTATTACTTGTATCTGTACGTTACTTATTCTAGAACATATCAGAGACAGATTACTGTATAAATGTGCAGTGCCCAAACTTCTTCCCTTTCTTACAACTTAAGTAAGAAACTGGATTTTCAAAGTACGCAGCAACAAAATATAATATCGTTGAATGGATGTTTACAGTCACTCTCAGTTTTAAAGGACCTGGTGAGAAGAACAAATAATACCATTTGTCACACTGTTAGCCTGTGAGCTAAGATGTGTGTACTCAAATATCGACAACTTATTATTCAGTAATTTTGGTGTCAACCTGAAGAAAGTGGAGGGTTGCTGATAAGTCCTTAGCCTGATCGGGAAGGAAACAAGCTAAAGTTTCTGTCAGAATGGAGTGAATTTCCTTCGGTGCCTTACCTTACAGGGGGAAAAAAAACTTGATAACAGCTCGCGTCTCGATTTTCTTGAAATTGCGCGCGTCCCTGACATGCTTCCGAGCTTGTTTCCTTCCTGGACGGGCTAAGGATTTATCGGCACTCCGGGTAGCTTGTAAATATAACACCTGTGTAATCAAGTCAAGACATATAAATTTGTAATTTTGGATAACTTCCATCGGGAATCATGTGTACCCGAAATGGGTGAGCGAGCACAAAAGTTTTGGAATCACTGCCCTAGAGGATTTGCGACCTAGCTAGCCTGCGAGTGATTATGCAAAAATCTCGAACACAGCTGCAGGCTTCCTGCTGGAAGAGAGGCATTATTTATGGAGCGAAAAAGGGGGAAGTTTGTGCAAGGTGTAACAAAAAAAAAATTCCAAGAACTTTTCCAATAAAAATTTGTAGGCGAGCAGCAAAAGTACAACGAGATATGCAACACAGTTTTGTATCGCTTAGCTTAGACACGGCACATGTAGCGATTCGTTCCACTTATAACTCTTGGTGAAAAAAGCAAGACTGCCCACTATTGTTATTTTCTCTTTCTTTAGACCGAATATCGAATTTTCTTTCATATGTCATATGTCATATGTCTTGAAGTGATGTCATAAGAGCATAGGTAACAGAAATACTTTGTTCTTTACCAGTGGCCCTGAATTCAAAATGGCCGAAAATATGTCTAACACTATACAAAATCCAATTTAACCGCTTCCCATATGCTTGATTTTTCCTGCTCAGTGGTAAATAAGCAAACGATAGTTTTTAGTTATGTAACGTAGGACAACAAACACACACGTATCAAATTAAAGTTTTAATTCAATTCTTGGCATTTTCTACATGTTTCGGACATCGTACATGCCGTTTTGTAGGTTACGTTTTTCATACATTTATGTATGCAGTCTAGCGGGTGGAATGATGTGCTACATCCCTCCACCAGCTACACTGCTGATGATGAACACATGATGTTCAAAACATGTAGAAGATGCCACGAATGGAATTAAACATTAATTTGAAAAGTGTGTATTTGTTGGTTTACATAACAGAATTGTATCACAATGTACGGTATAAAAAACCATAAAATTCGCTATTTTTTGGCGTTCGTAACTTTCAGTTCAGGCAGTGGAGTGAATACATGTATTCTTTTTTTTTTTTTAGAGTAAGCAGCTAGGCTTATCTTTCGAAAGTATTTATGATTCAAAACTTTTAGGAACTAACTAACAAAACAAATTACATCGCATACATTTAAAGTACAGGTGTTGCTATGTGCACCACTAAGTTTAACACTGAAGAATTCTGTGTTTGGCCCACACAGTGCACTTATACTCCGGTATGATTCTGATTATAGGCACCTAATCTTTCCCTGTACAGCATTCGCCGACTGACCTCTCATGAATGTGGAACTTGTTTGTTATCTGAAAGGAACGAACTTGATATAAATATTTATTTCTATTTTCAAACACCAACTTGTTGCACTATTTATTTACAGATAAAACACAAGCTAAAATACGTACGTTTAGTCCATTAAATTCTTACTAAAACACTCCTACATGTTTCAATCTTTTCGGATCATCCTCAGGGAGTAAGCAGTACCTTTATATGAAGTTATTGAGTCTTTCTATTGAAGTTTTTGTGTGAGGGCAGCATGC
>Ga0123352_10022582_pt1 | contig 10033 bp, 9 predicted proteins | sample TergutLab28metaG_FD_89700 | JGI IMG/M metagenome (GOLD analysis project Ga0123352, IMG submission 89700) | Labiotermes labralis P1 segment gut microbial communities from Petit-Saut dam, French Guiana - Lab288 P1 | ecosystem: Host-associated > Arthropoda: Insects > Digestive system > Gut ...
GTCATTCATTCTCTACATGTTTCGAGCTTTCGGGAAGCTCATCATCAGGAGTTCATTTTTCCTGTACAGTCAGCCTCTGGTATAGTGTGTAATCTTTTGCTGTAACCCTCCCGTTCTCCTACGCGTTCTGTTCCCGCGTAGGAGAACGGGAGGGTTACAGCAAAAGATTACACACTATACCAGAGGCTGACTGTACAGGAAAAATGAACTCCTGATGATGAGCTTCCCGAAAGCTCGAAACATGTAGAGAATGTATGACGACTACCCCTGAAAATAAAGGATAGTCCACAAGTGTCATCGTGTTGGTTATTTTTTGAAACACTTATCACTTCCTTTTCTGTGTTCTATGAAGACATATTTTTGTGTCCACACATTGTGTGTCACACAATCTGATTAAGTCATACAATTATTCTGCTTTGACAACTTTATGGACAGATTCATCAATGTCTGCAGACATCATCTTCGAGAATTAATTGTAACGTACAATTCCAGGAAACGTAGTCAGTTGGTCTTTGAATCTTATCTCAGTGATACGTATGTCACGACTAGCTGTCACACGCTGTGATAAAAGTACCTCGCTAACAGGAAACATTTTTAGATTTTTGTAATAAAACAATCTCTAAAATTATTCATTATTATGCAATATTTACTTTCTCATTTGTGTAAAATAAAGTGTCTAAGAAACCCGATCTAAGCTCTACGATGTTTTCAGGTTTCCATTGCATTTGTATTGTATACAAAAATCCCTCAGTTGCATATTCAGTAATATTAATTATCTACTGTTTTCGACTTTATAACCTGTATGTGAATAAATCATAAACAATTATTTTTTAAATTAATACTGAAAAACTGGTATTTTGTACCAATACCAGTACTTAACATGGGGGGGGGGAGGTAGACTGGGATCCCAGTACCCAGGATCACAGTGTTGTAAGCCCCACCTGAGTATCTCTGTGCAAAGCACTTTAAAACTGAGTATACTGTGCTATATGATCATGAAGTAAATGTTACAAAAGTGAAATTGTGTAGAAATCTGTGATTTTTCTAATTTCGTTTCAAGTCAGATCTCTGCAAGTCACATACAAGGTGCTAACCAAAAATTAGGGGAATTTAAACAGCGCGCCCAAACCGGTTGTCATATGCCCTTCTGCCGCTAGACGTGGCTAGCAGTATGCTTTGCAAATCAGTGTGCCAACAGTTGTCAAGCTAAGAGGATGTGTTATTAAGGTCAGTGCATTTTTGTGAGGTTATGTTTTAGTGATTTGGAGATTTTTTTACAACTGATATGACGGATTTTAAGGAGCAAACAATCTGCATCAAATTTTGTTTCAGTCTTAAAATAACTGCTGCAGAAAACCACTGAATACTACAGGTAGCCTTCAGAGATAATGCCATTTTTGAGCCAAAGCAAAACTTTTTTACGGTAAAAACACTTCAAGCACGGACGAACGTCTTTTAACAATGATGAGCATTCTGGACGACAGTCCACAAGGACAACACTGGAAAACATAACAAACGTTCAGAAGGCTATCCTTGCAGACTGAAGGCAAACTATCCACGATGTTTGTGATATAGTAGGACTGTCATATGTGACCATTCAACACATTTTGGTGGACAATTTGAACATGGAACACATTTCTGTAAGATTAGTGCCAAGACTGCTGAGCGACGACCCCAACTTCATCTCCAATATCATAACCAGTGATGAAACATGGGTGTATGATTATGATCCTGAGACTAGGCAGCATTTGTCGCAGTGGAACTTGCCAAATTCACCGAGGCTGAAAAAAAGCACATCAGGTTCGCAGCAATGTCAAGTCCATGTTGATCGTTTTTTCTGACATCGAAGGCACTGTCCACAAGGAATTTGTACCCCCTGGTCAAATCATCAATGGCAAGTTTTACTGTGAGGTTTTGAAGCAGCTGAGGGAGGGCATTCAGCTCAAGCATCCAGACAAGTGGAAGAACAACAATTGGTTTCTCCACCATGACAATAAGCCCTCCCACACATCACTCGTTGTTCAACAATTCCTGACTTCCAAAAACATTACAGTGATTTCCCACCCCCCGTATTTGCCTGACCTCACCCCCTGGAACATTTTCCTATTCCCCAAGATGAAATTACAGCTGAAAGGGCGTCGTTTTGACACTACTAAGGAGATCCATGCAGAATAGCAAGAGATTATTGACACACTCACATTTGAGAACTTTCAGGGATGAATGAAATCATGGGAAACATGCTCGGATCACTGTACACATGCTCAAGTGGACTACTTCAAAGGAGAGACAGTGGAAACTAAGAGTTACAGTAAGAAACTTTTTTTATGGTCAAATTCCCTGAATTTTTCGGTAGCACCTCGTACTTCGGCCTAACAGTTTCTGACATATTACCACTATTAATAAAGTTTGCACAGTACATTCAAATATCTACAAACAACACTGTCCATCTTACACACTTAAAATTTACCCACTATCACAGTTATTAATGTGAATCTGGCTTCAAATTGGTTCTGTATCTATACAAAGCAGAATCTTAGCTTTTCTAGTGAATAGCTCCAAGTAAAATCTTGCAGTGATATTTAGACTATGCTAAGGATTACAAATCTTAATGTTTGGCCAGTAGAATCTGATTATAAACTAACAAAATAGTATGAATGTTGAAATTTCTTTAGAGTGAGATGTTTCCATCTCTATCCAGTCATTGGTTCAGTACTATTTGGTTCAAATATATCATGAATGATAATGATAAAGAGAATACAACCTTGTCTCAAAGGTATGTTAATTTTTTTCCATTCAGAGATTTATGATTACATTATTGTTCCTATTAAGTTGGTTTAAATTTCATTAGATATACAGCTTAAAAATGGCTGTTTTGAAAAAAAGAAAGAAAAAAAGCTCTACATAGTAAATATAAATATGAAAGCATCGAAAGAGCAATGAATTAATTCTCAGCAATACCTTATTAAATGATGGCCTTCTGGGTTCTCACACTATGTAGAATAATAAGTTTGTTCTGACATTTTGCAATAATGCACTGCCTACATTATCAGGGTGGCTGAATTTGGTTCAGGTGGATGATGACATGTGTGGAAGCAGAAAATGTGTTGCCGACACTGGAAAGTTGGAGGATTGTGGCCCATCAAAGCTATTTACAACTTTATTATCCTGCATGGTGTATGAGCCCAAAAGACCATCACTTCCTCAACACCGTGTGAAAACCTGAAAACTTATATACACCTCATTACTAGCACCACATTTGAGAGCTGCTGTTAAACAAGCAGAAAGATTCACAAAAAATCAATACCAACTAGTTGCACTATATTATGTATTTCTTGGTTACTTCTCCTCCATGTTTCAGCCTGATTTCATAGGCCATCTTCAGGCTGAAACAAGTCAGAAAACTAACCAAGAAATAAATAATACAGTGCATCAAGTTGGTAGTAATTCTTGGTGAATATGAAATAGTTACATGGAAAATGTACAATGTTAATGAAGAAAAAGGAGTCTGAAGTGCTGTGGGACAGTAGTTGAGAAACAGTGCAGAGGCTGGATCAAGGCATTGTGTTAAGCACAGGATGTCCGTACTGTCTATGAGAATAAAAGCAAAGGTGTACCTGCATGCAACTCAGTGACAATCTGCTCTGAGAAATGGATCTTATCAGGAGACTCTGGGCTGAAGTACACTGAGAAGAGATCCCATGCTTCCTTGTACAAATGCTCAAGCTCCTGCTTATTCACATCTGGTGTCAACATCTTGCCATTGAACTCCTCTGCAAAAATATGTCATTCATAAACAGACATTGAAAAATCATATGTATATTTAAGCAGTGGATTTTGAAAACAACAAAGAAGGAGCCACTACCTTCAAATTTAAATCAGTAATGACGGAAGTTATAAGCTATGATAATAGCTCTTCATTCTCATGCACAAAACATCTTTCCAGTAAAAGTTAAAGTTCATTCTAGAACAGGCCATGAAGGCACAGGATGAAACAGACATGTAGCTCTATTCTTCCTGCAACCTCAGCAATCAATGGGGTGGGTGGTCAATGCCATGCCCTGGCCACTCTACCCCCAGAGAAGAGACTCGGTACCCACTGTACAGGAGGCTGGGTGGGCCCAAGGGCCAGTCTTGCCAGCAGTTGGATTCAATACCAGGACTGTCCAGCCCATAATGAATTGCTATACAGACTACGCTGTAATGGCCCACTATCTTCCACGTATACAACAAGAAAGTGAAAGAGCCCATAAGAAATATCTTACCAACATCCAAACAGAACTGCAGTATGTTCACACAGCCCTCACCCTTCAAGAACTGAATGAAGGGGTACAGCAGAGACTGGTCTTTGAGCACACTGGACAGATCTAGCCTTAAGGCCTGGAAACAAAGATCATGTACTATATAATTATCCAAACACATACCTTGAAGTTAAAAAAAATGGTTTCAGTAATCTATCAATAAGTTCCAAAAGTTATTAGGAGGACAAAGGCAAATGACACAGAGACATGCAACTTATACCTGTCTTTCCTTTTAAATAAATAAATAAATAATAAAAAAAAAAAAGAGCTAATAATATAACATATTATTTTTAAGCACATTATACGTTCCCTCCATTGGTGAATATGAATAGTGCTCTCTTCTGACATGTCATGACACATACTCTGGTATAGTCTCTACCAAAGTATATGGTATCACATCGCACATGGATTATAAAGTGAACTCTCCCTGACAATGTTGGTGTGTTCCACCAAAACATGTTGGAATAAGTTTTGAAATTCATAAAAACTTTTTAAAATCATAATACAGTGCATTTTGTTGGAACAATTTTTAGATAAATAACTTAATAAAGATGCACAGTGTAAACAACTATGTGAAATCTGTGGGTGCTCAACAAGCAAAAATTGCAACTTACACAAAAACACCAAAGATAAGCCACTCAGGACTAATGCCACCATTTGGTACAACAAGGTATGTAGGGCTAAATATCTTGCTCCAAAATATGTACACATTAACATCAAAATGGGACTGTGTGTGTGCATAAGACAGACAGTTCTTCATACTGCAGTGTTTTAGATTATAAAGCAAACTTTCCCTGATGATGTTGGTGGCCACCACCGAAACATGTTGGAATACTGTTTCAAATTTATAGAAACTTTTTAAAATCATAATATGGTGCATATTGTTGGAACAATTTTTTTATAAATAACTTATCAAGTATAGTTCCCATTTTCTACAGTCAGTAATATTGTCATCATACTTGTCAGGTTCATTTTTGTCATAAAAATGCAATAATATTAACTATATTAAAAAAAAACCTGTCCCATTTCATAACATTTCCATAAAAAGCCATGTAAAATAGTTTTTGTGCCAATGAGTCACATTTCAAAGTATTGGTCTGATAGTGTTCATTCTGCACAATAATTGCATTTCTCCAAGTGTCACATCAGGCAGTTGCAAAAGTCCTCCATCCGATATCTCCAAGTTACCTACTTACTTACTCCATGGAGCAGAGTTGTTCCTGAGAAGCTAGCCGGTTCTTAGCTCATCAAGAAATGCACCACATTTTACGGAACCCGAAGGTTCATTACCACATTTACAGTACCCGCCACCTGTCCCTATCCTGAGCCAGATCAATCCAGTCCTTGCCCCCCCCATTCCACTTCCTGAAGATCCAAGTACTGGTAATAATACCTGACTGTCTCTTCCACAAGCAACTGCATAATTAAAAATAATAAAGAGCATAAAAATGCTAAGTAAGGTACAGTCTTCACTAATATGGTATGCTACTGTCTGTCATAACCCACTGGACCCCTATAAACCCATGGACTGCATGTAACAGAAGGTGGAGAGTGAGCTCTGTCAGTCCACTGTGTGCAGCTTGTGTCAGTAATGTTTTCTGTGTCACTGTCATTTGCGATAAATATGATTCAGAGTCAGATTCTAACATGAGTTCTGTTATGTCCCATTCAATCCCTTTTCACTTTGTAACAATACAAATGCTGTCTGATGTGAAACTTCACACCACATAACAAACACAACAGTGTCATGAAAATCCAAGTGTGATTAAAGTGTCTGCACTGCATGATCAGACACATATTATTTCATTTACAGAGAATGGACCAAATTGTTGAGATGAAGGAAGACATAAGAAACTACAATGCACAAAAATAATATCAAAATCCTTAAAGCAAAATGAAAGTTATCTTTGCCTCTGGTCCCATATTGTGCTAATCAGTTTCACCAGCATCCATTTTCACTCTGTTCCTCTGCCACTGACTGCAAGAGGAATATGAACTCCCATGTCTCAACACCCAGATAAAACAGCACTCCAACTAAACCTAACATCAACATGACACCAAAACCCAAACAAATGGAAATATAATAACATAATCATGTACAGTCAGCAAAAAATTACCTAGCGCAGTCCACCCCATTTACACTAGCAGATATCTGAAAAGAATTGTTTCAAACTCTAAAACATAATGTGACAATGAACTTCGGAAAGGATCCTAAACTAAGCTGCATAAAAGTAGATGAATTATTTCAAAACTTCAGGAACTGGCAGATGGATCCATTTTTAAGAACGTACTTTTTATTTTAAGTATTTATGTTTAAAAATATATGAAATACAACGGATAATGTCAGCAGGCACAGAAGTGGGCATTCAAAACAATAAGAACCCCAGCCATTAATGGCTACATTGGCATTTAAACCTACCACATGGTAAATGATAATGTACCTTTTACTAAGGCATTCATTTTCAAACTACTGGCATTCCATAGTTATCTGCATAATAGCTCTACTTGAAATGTAGCTAATACTCACAGAATCATGGGAAATAGGAACCGATGAAACAAAGCGTGCTAAAAACTCAACTCTTGTTGGTGGTCGATTAGGATACTGTGAAAGTGTGTAGTTATCCAAAAAAAGCAATAACAAGCTGTTAACAACAGCAGGGTCTGCTAATACATCTGTTATTGGAAGAAGTATCCACCCACTCAGCAATTCTCGAATCAGTACATTGAAGTTCCTGTAAAACAACATGCACCTTATGTAATTCTGCATACCTCACTGGCTTTAATATCTATTCACTGCAGACAAGAAAATATTATTGAAAAGCTAATCACACTACAGTGGCACATTCCATAGAATTAGAACTGTTTCCTTCTGTCATTTATGACAATGATTGCATTATAAAGGTACACTATAAATTAGAATTCAGGTATATTCAGAATATATTGTTTCATCGCCAGTACCAAGTCTTGCAACACACGTGGAGTTGGAGACGTTTAGTCTGGCGACCTCTTGACCTATTAAGAGATTAGCCTCTCGATTCCGGGAGCACTTCTAGGAGACTTTGTCTGTTTCAAAGGGCTGAACAACACATGTGAAGCTATGACGTCTATATGACGTATAAGTCAAAATGTAATTTTGAGTTAATAATTAGAAATGTCAACCAATACCTTCACACAGCCACGCCCAAGGTTGATGTACATTTTTCACATGACACCTTTCCAAGCCATATATAGCGTCATGTAATTATACCGCGAGGGGGGACACTTGTTTCAACTCTCGTCGCTAGAACATCTGAACCCACCCACTGTATATTTTAATACATCATTTAAACTTCTACCAGTGGACTTGAATTTATTCTTAAGTGTCCTAACGGATCCTTCATCAAGACATTCGCTCGGTCTACCCAAGATCCAGTCTCCAGCTCCCAGGGATATAACACACCGTCCCTATTCTGGTGTCAGAAGTTGGGGTTGGACACAGTCCACTGAAGAAAATTCCAACATCAATTATTCTACGTCTCAAGACACGTTCATCATCGGCAAAGCTAAAAGGTTGCATAGCGACTGCCGCAGTGTGAAGGGACTGCCCTGCACTGTATCGCAACTCAGCTGGATGCTGTACGACACGCTACTACAGCAACTCGAGCTCTGACCAGAGACTGCTTGTCGACATAGCAGCATCACTCACAATCACCCCATCTTCGAGGCGAGATTAATTTTAGAGGCCACTGAAGAGCCTTATCTGAGAAGAAGAAGACTCCACTAGCCGTTCCAGTGCCAGCTACCAGCTCAGCCCCTAAGCAGCTAGGCCACTACAGAGGATCCTGAACCCAATGTCTCGTACAAGCTGCTGACCACCGTCACTACCGGGAACTTCACGGGACGCCCCCCCCCCCTTGCACACAGCTGCAGCCCCGAAGACGACATTGGTAAGTCACACTCAGATTGCACTCCTTGGAAAGTCAGCTACATTTTTAGTGTCACTTTAAATTAGTATCGTTTAAAGTACTAGCTTGGAGAATCAGGGAGGTTTTCCTCCGGGATGATGACATTGTTCAAAAGACCACGAGTTAACTGTGGAATATGGACGAGCCCTGATACCGTCTAAAACTTTAAACCTTAGTTTTTTAGTTTGAGGTTAAGTATCAGGAAGGTTTTCTTTTGGGACGACGACATCACCTGAATGCCTCGAGATAACTGAGGACTGTGGGCTGAGTCCTGATACATAACCGGGCTTGGTTTGCAAATCGGAAGGTTTTCCTTCGGGATGGCGACATCGCCCAAGTACCTGCGCTAACACTGCGGGACAAGGGCTGAGTTCCGATTTCAACCAGACCAATTAAATATATACACAATAAGGTACTACCAGATCAGAGATATTAGTGGCTGGTTACAACTAATTTACTGCCGTTCATTGTAAAAGACCAATTGTAAAAGGAGCATGGACGCTGATAACAGTAGTAGTGCATCTGAAGACGCGTCACAGTATTGTAGTATAGGAGAAGCTATGAAGCTGATTGCTCACCCTTTTGATGGAGATAAAAGAAAACTAAGAGAGTTTATTGAAAATGCTGACATGGTTTTTGAACTGGTAGACCCCAGCAAACATGACATCCTCTTAAAGTTTGTAAAAGCCAAAATTACAGGGGATGCATGATCCAAGTTAATGGTCAGAAACCTAACGCATAGCTGGGAGTTAGTAAGGGCAATACTTGAAGAAAACTACACTACTAGGCGTAAGTTGGATTATTATGCTTGTAAAATGTTTAGTGCTAGACAGAATAAAAATGAAAGCATAGCCTCTTGGGGACATAAAATAGATGAGATACGAACTGACCTAAGGGAAGCTGCCAGGTGGGTTTGTAAGCTGGAAGAAATATTAGGAGCGATTGGCCTCATTAATCACTTAGGAAAGGCCTGTTTTGTACAAGGACTTTACAACGAACGCATACAAACTATTGTTCGAAGTAGAGGAGAGTCAATCCTCCTACCTCAGGTGATTTAAATATCACTGGAGGAAGAAAGCGCTATTCTTTCAGTGAAAGAAAAATCTCCCACCGCAGCCTATGGGCCCCCCTTAAGGTGCAACAAATGTAACAAGTTAGGCCACACAGCCAATAGGTGTTCAATACAGGATAGGTTCTCCGTTCCCAATGCGAAAGCTATTAATAGCTGTTTTAACTGCGGTCGTGAAGGACTCGTCGCTAAAGACTGTCGGCGGAGACCGACACATACAGGTGGTTTCGGTAGAGAAACCGAAAATACATGTGGGAGTGTCGGTAGAGACACTCGATATAAGAGCGGTGTCGGTAGAGACACCGACAATTCAAATAGAGCCCAAGGCAAGGGTTGGATTAAATCGGGAAACAACGGATGGGAGCTGTCGAGCAACCCGACTGCTACCCGCCGGTTCAAGTGAATGGTTACCTGCAATTCACGGTCAACGAGTGTAAGGAACATTACCAGTCAAAATTAGACACAATAACTATAAGGGTTGACTTCAGTAAAACAGGAAAGTTGAAATTTCTCATAGATACGGGAGCAGAAATTTCAGTTGTAAGGAGTACCAGTTTGAGACCAGGATTTAGTTATGAATCTACTAAGGGCATTAACATAAGGGGAATATCTAGTTCGCTTTTGAGAACTAAAGGTTCTACAAGGTTAAAATTGTCCACACCAACACATGAAACTACGCACGTATTTCATGTCATGGGAAATGACTTTGGTTGTCAGTATGA
>Ga0123352_10022584_pt1 | contig 10032 bp, 2 predicted proteins | sample TergutLab28metaG_FD_89700 | JGI IMG/M metagenome (GOLD analysis project Ga0123352, IMG submission 89700) | Labiotermes labralis P1 segment gut microbial communities from Petit-Saut dam, French Guiana - Lab288 P1 | ecosystem: Host-associated > Arthropoda: Insects > Digestive system > Gut ...
GCATATGGTGTTCTGCCTGGGTGTGTAGGCTGTGGTTGGTTGTGGTCTTGTGGAGCTGCTTCGTGCACGACCTAGCTCCACACGACCACAACCAACCACAGCCTACACACCCAGGCAGAACACCGCATGCAACAGGACACGGTCTTATTTTCCTGATGATGGGCATAATGATGCCCGAAACATGTTGAGATAGAAGTTTGATAATAAACATCGAATTAGTTGCATCTTGTTGGTTCTTTCTCTTCACCTTATGTTCACGGTGCACGGTCACAAGAACCTAAAACTTAAAAAATGTACCCAAATTTCTGAAGACACTACTGCCTGTAGGAAATTTAGTTTACCCTGATGATGGTTGCACCAATTTATTCTTAATCACTGCTCTGCGAACCTCATACCTCTCGTTCATTCTATAAGCTAATGTTTACTCAGGGAGTCATATAAAACTAGAGGATTAAAGATAAGAAATTTGGTGTAGATAAACCAAAAATAATTTCAGGCAGAATGTTAAGTGTCTAGGGAAACAGGGCTGTTATTGTGAGCATATAGAGGCCGTTCCATAATTCAGGCGGTTAGTTAAAAACCTGTCCCTATTGAGGACTGAGCTCGATCCCAGGACAATGCACATGAGTGTTATGGCGTGCCAAAAGGCAGTGGGAAAGGTTTGTCGCCGATTAGTTCTGTTTCCCCCTCTTCTTATCACTCCACTAGTATTTCATAGACTTTCATCACTTTCGCTGTATAATCTTAGCAATTTCGACAGCGTCGTTAAATTATTTATTAAAATCGCTCACTGAATGTCAGTCTATGAGGTACTTTTGTGGCAAGTCACAAGGCTCGGGCCGCAAAACAAAGAATCAAAACACCCGACCTCAATAAAGGACCAGGCTTGACATCCCGCACAGCAGTCAGTTTCGCTCGGGCCGTGCGTATATTTCTCGGCAGTCTTCGGCAGTTTACAATTAATTACTCTCTTTGCCCCACAGAGTGCAAAGCACTACAAACAGTAAGGATCGCCATGGGACACTTTCGAAAATTGAAATGTCGCTGTCTCTTGTTTATACTGGATATTTGTCTTTAATTCGCATCGTCATATTGCGGTATAGGAATTAAAGCCCTAAAGGGTGGGATCAGCATTAAAGCCAAAAGTGTTTTGTTTTGTAAAAAAACACAAAACTTAGAAGTGAAATGTCGTGACCTTTCACATTATTCAAATAGAGTTCCATGGAGCGGCGAGGCGTGCAGTCATGTATTGCGTTGTTAATAGGAAGACGTAGAGTGAGAACAACGTAAACCCTCACTGTGGCAGAAGTTCGCAATGTACAGGTGTCTGACAGCAACGTGATGTGTGTGTTTAAAGAGGATGCATTAAGCAAGCATTTTATGTTTTGAGGCCGACACAGCGGACAACGCCCTGATTTATAAATTTCAGTGATCTACGATATTAGGTGGGAGTAATGAGAACTTTATCATGGGCGTGACTCTGTCTAGGATGTTGGAGATACGGGTTGTGTATAGAAGGTTGCTGAAAAACATCTTGGGAAATGCCCATTCAAGCCCGAGAATCAGACAGGACTATAAAAGTTGATATTAAAGATGGAATGGGGACGGGTCAGACTCTGGATTGCTTACTATTGTTTCTTTTGCTGTTACGAGTTTCTCCTAACAGAGAGTATTGTAGACATCGAAATAAGGTGCCCTCAAAATAAGGTGTCTTATGCATGATAAATAATCGCTTTGGTGGAGGTATTGCATAGTCAGTATGATGATTAGGCTACGTACTTGACGTCTATGGAATCGCGGTCTTGAAGAGAAGGGGCTCGAATCCCGGAGGAAGTAAGTAATTTACTTCATGTCATACATATTCTGTGAAGTTGTCTTCGACACAAAAGTTTTATTTCTAACTACTACACACAGCTAGTTTTTACTCTTCTACATGTTTCGGTAAACTGTTTTAGCCATCATTAAGGAGCTACAATATTACAGAAACAATCAGCTTATACTGTGTCGGTAAATAGCAAAAGTATACAAATTATGTTTTAAAAATAATTAATAGATATGTAATATTATCAAAATTATTCAAACTAACATTATGAGAAGGATTGATAATGCCAAAATTATTCAAACTAATATTAAGAGAATTATTGTAACAAAATATTAGAATGTAAAAGCTTTCTACAAAAAGATACAATGCGTTTTTGCTATTTTAGTACAAAGATTTCCTCTCTTTTAGCCGTTTGAGAAGTTCACTCTAAAGTTAATTTCAGATTATTATTGTTATTATTATTATTATTGATCATAATCCTACAGTCCAAAAACTTTTTCGACTTAAAAATTTTTCATTCCAAATCATTTCATAATCCGTTGTTTAGGACACAGTGTGGTAATGGAGAGACGGGCGGGCACATGAGTGTAGACTTCGAATGCGAAAATACTTCAGGTTTCTGTGACCGTGCATCGTGAGCAAATTGTGAAGTGAGAGAGAAAACCAACAAGATGCAACAGTTAGCGTCTTGTTCTCCTGAAGATGGGCATAATGATGCCCGAAACATGTTGAGAAATTGTTAAAAATAAACATCTAACTGTTGCATCTTGTTGGTTTTCTCTCTCGCGAAAATACTGTTTACGTTAGAGGTAAAGTTTGCGTTTTATTTGGGAGTTTGGTGGATTTAGTTGGTGGCGACTTCGTCATATAAACCCCAGGAAAAAATCTGTTGATCAAAGTTGTTTCACTATGCGTCACCTAACCTAATCAGCTTAATATCCTTCAGATATTCATGAGAAATGTATCGTAAATAAACTCATACAGAACATTATAAACTTTGGTCCTTTCAGCCTCTTGACTTTCTTTTACACTTTCTGGCTCATTGAATTATAATACTAAACAATGTTACACTAAACTAATAAACTACTTCAGTTTACCAATATCTAATATATATTATATTTTTATTATTATTTTATACTGCCTGTACGAAACCAGATTAGGAAAATATTTATATTGATGTCCGAGTAACACAAGAAGTGTAACCAATTTTTGTGATCCGCTTTCTACCTGCAGGCCGTTGTTTAAATAACACTTGTTTACACTTTAGTCTCTAATAACTTCCTGTGCAAACTATTTTGAATGTGGAAGAAAGGTATGAAGCAATACCACTGTGTGAACACCTGGTGGATTTTTCTCTGTAAGCTTACGACGGATTTTTCGTGTCCTATGGAGCGGAACTACATTAGTTTCTTCTCTCCTTCTAGCGTCGCCTGTCGTTTGAGCTCTCAGGTTCGCTGTAAAAGTGAAAGGTGAATTTTATTTCAAAAGCAAACAAGTACAAAGCATAAACCTCCCTTCAGTCTGCTCTAGCTAGTTACATTTGACGTTGAAGTTCTTGTGTTTTGGTTGTGTGAGTGGATTTTAAATATAGCAGTATTGCTTGGCAAATTTTATGTCGTGTTTCGTTTGGGTGTTTCTCTTCAGCATATGCAACTTGTGCTAGTTAAAGCTCACAGAGCGCTGAAAGGTAAGCGATGATATAGAGCGTCCTCACAACAAGGATTTTAAATTTATGAAATCTATTTTCATATTGGGGGGGAGGCACGCCGTGGCTGAGTTGTTTTAGGCACTGCGCTACAAGTCGGAAGGTCGCGAGTTCGATTCCCGATGTTGTCACTGATCCTTCTGGCAGCAATTTGGCCCTGGGATCGACTCATCCTCTAACAGAAATGAGTACCAGGAATATTTCCTGAGGGTAAAGGCGGCCGATGAGTAGGGCTGGCACAACCTTAGTACCCTCATGTGCCGATTGTCCCGAAATCTGGGAGCCTCCTGGAACCCTCATAGCCTGTCCAGGTCTGTTAAACGGATGGCGTTTTATTTTCGTAGTAGCGTTTTCTTACATTTGTAAGTTCCAGTGAGGTACACAGAGATTAATTTTTACTCTTTTTTGCGAAGATGGCGTCCTATATCGGGTTTTTAAACTTTTTTTCGAAGTACGAAACCTTCAAAAAGAAGCCTCAAAACAGCTGAAAATCTCTACTCAAATTTATCTCAGTTTACTAACTCCTTTAACCATAAATGACCGTAACATTCCAGATCTTAATACTGAGAAATATGAACACATGTTTATAATATACAATTTTTATTTTGCCAGTGTAAAGTTTATTTAAAAAAAAAGTAATTTTTATAAAAGTAAAGACAAAACTAAGATAAGGAAAACCTAAAGGTTCGAAATGTATTGTCCTATTGAGTGGGATCAACTATATTATTGGACCCCTTAAGCACAATTCGTTGGCCACCGACTGAACAACACTGACCTGCACAAAAATGGGAGGATTTTTGTTGTGGAGTTTCTTTGCAAGTGAGAGGGTATTACGGACAATACATAAGATTTTGTTGGCACTTCAAAAAATATGGCAAGGAGCTTGATATGAAATTTGAAGAAACTTTATTGTAACCAAATAAGTGTACATAAATTTACAATTGAAACATTAATTTCCAAAAGGCTTCGATCTTTCATAGACAACCATCATCATGAAGGCCGTACATCAATCATTCTTTTCATGGTAATGATCTATGAAACATCGAAATATCTGACAGAAGCAATGTTTCAAATTTAAAATTGCACGTTGAAATTGTGCATTTAATTGGTTATTATAAGATAATATATCGAATTTTGTGAAAAATAAATAATAGTATTGACTTTGAAGAAAGTATTTTATGTTAAATAGTTTTATGTTAGTTTCATAAGCTTGCGACATGTGAGAAGAAAGGAAGTGGAAAATCTTATGGATGAAGGAGTTCAAAAACTTCCAAGGAAATTATCTTATAGTAATAATTACACTAATTACTGAAGGCCAACGAGATTGTGAAAATTCCGTCAGTAATGTCGTTTGAACAGGTATGACATTTCCACTGGAAAAAGAACATGTCATCACAACAATCACCCTCAGTTGTGTGGTCTAGGACGCCATCTTGACAACCATTGCTCTCAAACTAAACTACCAGCATACAATACGCAAGCGTGCCGAAAAAAAAGGGAGAGGAATAAGAGGGAAGGGGCATGTGGCACGTACGGGAGAGAGGAGATTTGCATACAGCGAGCGTAGGTGAGACAGTGTGTAAGAAAGAGACCATTTGGAAGACCTAAGCTTAAGTGAAAATAAAATAGCAAAACTGATTTTTAAAAAAAAGAATTAGGGGGAAGTAATTACTGGATTGATCTTCCTTAGGGTGGAGAAAATAGCGGGCTTTTTTAATGCGGTAATGAAAATTCGAATTCCAAAAAATGCGAGGAATTTCTGGGGTAGCTGAGGAACTACTAGTTTCTCAAGAAGTCTGGTGCTTCACGGAGTTAGTTAATTAGTTAGGTAGTTTGTTAGTTCGTGGTAATATGAGAACAAAATATCCTTGCAAGAAGTACTGAAGAAGAAAATGAAAAAATAATCAATGTCAACCCTTTCGTGAATACCGCCTACAGTCTAGTTCTTATATGATAATTGAAAGGGACGGAACCTTTCTTGAACATGCGAAAATAACTGATGAAATCAAGAAACTGTATCTTCATTAAGTAACGTGAGGTTTCATCACTGTCTTCAAAAATGCCTACCGGCAAGCTGTATTCCGGATGAGTTCACTGCAGGTCTTACACTGGCGCGCTGTTTATTAAAGATTAAATTCAATATTAATAAAATTCCGAAAAATATGATTCTTCGTGCTACGTAACCTTAGTAAGAAAAATCCGTAAACAGTTAAATGAATTTCGATTGCTGCTAACCAAAATAATATTTCGTTGTGTCTTTGTGTCAAAAAGAATGCCAGATACATTCTCGGCTTTGAGATTTGAACACACTTTTATGTCGCAGCGTCAAAAAATATGATTTATAGACATGTAGATTACGAGCCTATAAATTGGCTGTAATATTGTGGAACACGTGAATAACGGCTCGATTTTTAATCTTTCTTTCAATCTGTGGGCCTCGCAGCTTTGCAGATCTTTCTGACAATCAGAGCAGGCATACCGGTGACTGGAAAAATTTGCACAAGTAATTGTGTTTTTCTTTAGAAGAAAACTCATAGATATTATTTACATATAAATTATATATGTCTCCAATTTTATACAGAGTTAATTGAAAAAAGTATCTTTTTATTCTTCACATATGTAAACAACAACGTTATTACGTCTTTGGTAGCGGAATTTGAGGCAAGGATGAGACTATAGATATAAATGTGCCTCAGTGGGCCGTGCTCTTATATGGATCCTGAAAAGTCTGAATATATATAAAACAGATTTTACAAAAAAATATATTCTTATGGAAATTTAGAAATGGCCGGAATTCAGTAACTGTTACAAGTTTTTGTTAGAAATGAATTAAGAATATGCACATGTAGTTCCCACACAACTTTTTTGCGATGGGACCAGAAATTTCTTAAATTGGCGCAGGTGGAAACTTATGGTTCAAAAGAGACTAACATCAAAGACCACCACTGGGTATCATCACAAGGCATTTATAGCATAATACGTCCCTAAAAGCCATTTTTTTCCAAAACGTCTGTGTGAATTCCTTGTCTCTCAATCACACACACACATGTCTAGTGTATCGTATTATTCGAAATTTTACTACTTCAACAAGAACAGTCTGTATCAATCCGGAATTTTCTCTTTTCGTTAATCATAATTCGCCCAATTCATTCTAACGCCAAATATTTTACAGCAAAGTCTCATACTTAATTTCTCCCACTCTGAGTGAAAAACTAGGCTTGTCACCCACAATAAGCTAACAAAGTTATTGGCTTTATTTCAACCAACAATGCACAATATATATATATTAACATTTTTTATATTATAATCGTTCTTATATATTTCGATATATTTGTATCATCCTCAGGGAGTTCCAAAGTTGTACATCGCTAAAGTTACTTAGATTATGTATTATTAAAATTTCATTGAAATTATCAAATTAAAATATTTATGTGGTTATTGTTGATAAAATATAGTCTATATGATTTTTGCAATATAATTTGTATCAGTAATATGTTTACATGGCCGTATATATACATATATATATATATATCTGGATATTCTAGTGTAGATGTTGCCTTTTTGCTGGGGTAGTGAGTACTATATTGTTTTATACGAATATTAATATAAATTCGTTTTGGAGCACTTCTGCAATCTCTTCTATACTGCCTAGAATTAGTGTATTCTAACTGCACATTACTTCCCGATACTCTATGTGATGGTATTTAGCTGTAATTTTAGCGAAACATGTTATTTATAATTCTGATTATTGTGATATGCAATCATTGTGAAGCAGGTTTACATGTGTCGAATTTTATGTACTTACTGTCGCGTGTTGTGGGAGAAGAAGTTGCACGGAATTTCTTGTCCCATGTGACCCGTAATAAAAACTTTCTGGTGGTAAAGATCACGGTTATAAAATGTGACATCTTCTTGGTAATTACCTTGAAGAGTTAGGATTTTAATGCATTTGGATAAATTTTCGGAATTGAAAATCTACACCTCACCGGAACGGTATGTGACAGAAGGGCTGACGGGCCCGATCTTGTGTTTGACTAACAGTCTTTGCAGAAAAAAATCAGATAATTTATGAATAATGCTTTATTTAACACATTTGTGCCTCTTACATTAATAACTGATAATAATTATGATTTCATTTTTCAGCATTCTCAGTAAAATTTTGACTGAGAATTTGAACACAGGTACAAAAAGTATCATGAAAATTTGTAATACCTTTTTAAAAAACATTAACATTCCAAACTGTCGGTAAGTCTAGGACCTTGGGATTTGGTACAGGTAAAGATAAATTTTTGACAAATACGACACGTAATTACTTGGAATGGAAAATTTATATATAGTCATGCAATAGGAAATAATTTTAAAAAATAACACAAACATTTTAATTATTTGCTGCTCTGTGGGCTTCTTACACGTGAGTGTTTAAAAAACCCGTAAGAATCTTCAGAGTTTCGACCAACATAACATAATATATCCGAAGAACACGTCATGATAGAAAGTTTAGTTGAAGATGAAGAATCTTGAGGTAACAACAGCCTTGGAAATTACGATATTCTGTGAAATAACGAAGTGAAATCTTTGTCTCAGCAATTAACCAACTTGATGCACAAAATTTTTGTTTTATAATAAGTTTATTTCATGCCTCTACATGTTTCGAGCACATATGTTCATCGTCAGGAGTTCAAAATTGCATTACACAGCCTCTGGTATCATCACACCTAAGGTGGCCGTCTCGTACAGAGGTGCACACCTATAGGTGTGATGATACCAGATGCTGTGTAATGCAATTTTGACCTCCTGACGATGAGCATGTGTGCTCGAAACATGTAGAGGCATGAAATAAACTTATTTTAAAACAAAAATTTTGTGCATCAAGTTGGTTAATTAGTGAGAAAAATATACTGAGATGCACGGTCAGCAAAACTTAAAAAAAAACGTGAAATATGTTATCGTGTTAGCGTCTATCGGATTATTTGCTTCCGTGTAAACCAGATTACACTGCATAAAGTCCCGAATGCCCTTATTTTAAAGACCTGCTGCCATGACACTTTTCGGATATTACGGACTACAAAGTAAATTGTTGCTGTATTCCGTCAGATCCTGAAAATAATATGTCACAAACTCATTAACACTGTGGATTTTACGCATTAGTATCACTGTAATTAATACGTGAAACAGTAGAAAAATTCCATATAGGTAATGAGTTTAGGCACTAGATTATAACATAGGCTACTTTTCTGGTGGTTAAGTTGTAACCTAAAACAGAATTCGACAAAAGGCTAATAATTTTCTTATATATATTTTTTCCTTAAGCAACTAAGATATAATTCAAGAAGACACTATATCCAACTAAAACGTGAACTGAACTAATAACTTTCTGAAGTAACTTAAGATAATGATGTAGAATCCTTTCTATATTGATATGAATCTCATTCATTGGGTAACAATTCCCGACTCTTCGAAGAGACGTAATTCTTCACCTTCAAAGTCTATTCGCCTGAGACATTTCTACGATATGTCGAAAACTGATTTTTTTTTTCAGTGACACGGAGTTATATACCAAGGCCACGCATTCCTCAACCACGCAGCCGTGAAAACGTCGAGCTTTTTCTACATTAATTACCTTCCAGCTTGCTGTGAGAAATTTTGTTTATATCTAATAAACCGTACAAGTTTCTCGGAGACCTAACTACGATAGATCATTTGGCATTAAGACAGAGGAACACCAACTGTCATCCGACTACAGAAACTTAATGGTTACACTTTCTGTGATAAGTATGCAGGTCGCAGCTTGAAAAATGTGGTGTGTAGTTTTGTGCGAACGTAATTTAACAATCCCCGTCTGAAGGTGGGTGAAAATGTGCAATAAACAATAATTAAAATTAAATAAATAGTAGCTCATAAAATAAAACAGCCATACATTTGACTTACATGCGATAATAAAGGCATGAGAATTATATTATTATTTTACAAACTTCGGAACTTTTTTGTCTAAATAATGTTATTTTCTAAATAGTACTTAACACACAAAGTTACTTTAAAGTAGGATTATTATTTTATCTGTTAACTGTCTTTTTTTTAACTTCCCGCCGCTCCTCCGCCGCGCGTGTGAGAGGTCGTGTGAATGGGCTACGTTAGCACGACAAAAAGCCGATAGGAAGTGGCAACCTGCAGTCATCAGACGAAGTAGTGAACCTGTACTTCGAACACTCAATTTTTTTTAAAACTGAAAATAGTAACTGGAAATACGGGAGTCTCTTTCATCACATTCGAGACCAAATCGTCTTTGTGGTATACCAAGCCTGCATCTGCGGTACATCCACGGACATTTTCCGAGTTCACGGTCACCATAAGGGAGACAGCCTAAATGGGACACCATGCTTCAGCTTCACAACCCACACAATATTCTTCTTCTTCTTCTTCTTCTTCTTCTATTGACTCTACAACCCTGGGTGGGTCTTGGTCTGTTCGACAATTCTATTCCACACTTGTCTATCCTCAATCTTCA
>Ga0123352_10022586_pt1 | contig 10032 bp, 3 predicted proteins | sample TergutLab28metaG_FD_89700 | JGI IMG/M metagenome (GOLD analysis project Ga0123352, IMG submission 89700) | Labiotermes labralis P1 segment gut microbial communities from Petit-Saut dam, French Guiana - Lab288 P1 | ecosystem: Host-associated > Arthropoda: Insects > Digestive system > Gut ...
CGACCAAGCTTCACACCCATACAAAACAACCGGCAAGATTATAGTTCTATATATCTTAATCTTTAATTTCCTGGACAGCAACCTGGAAGACAAAAGATTTTGCACCGTATGATAGCAAGCATTTCCTGACCTCAGTCTACTCTTTATTTCTTCCCGAATAGAATTTTGGATTGTTAAAGTTGTTTCCAAATATTTATACTCTACCACCCTCTAGAAGGTACTATTATCAATCCTCACACTGTGATTTTGTCCTGCATTCTGATCTCAAGACATGACCATGTACCTAGTCACTCTACTTTACAGTTTCTCAAAAATTATAACAAAGAAAGTGATATGCACGTTTTTCATCAGATTCCACAATTACGCAAATGCTTGCCCTTAAAGTCAGGTTGAAATCCTCTATTCCAGTGTGTCTTAATGGAGTACTATCAGGCATCCTGCTAGTAAATGTGACAACTCCGGGGCTACCCAACATATCCACACGAACACGAACACACACACACAAACACAAACACACACATACACACCTAATTTCAATTTTATCATTTGTTTTCCGCTGGCTTCAATTGCCTTAAGTAACACGAAATGGAAAAAAATAACCATACAGGCAACGTCATGAAGGGAATTTCTACATTACGGTGATAAGAAGTGTATTCCTAATTCTTTTTAGTGACGGTAGATAGTCCATATTGTTTAATGTGCAGGCAAACAATTTATCATTCTGAATAACAGGCTTAGACTGGCCGTAAATAAGGTGTATATCAAGTAGATATTGAAGGTACAGGTGACGGCGCGAACTGTCCACAGCAAGTTAAAACCGGAAAGGCACTGTATGACAATATTTCTCTGGTCAGTTGTAACAAGCAGTTGAAGTTTCTCACGCGTTTCAACAACAAAAACAACAACTACTACTATTACTACAATATTACTACTACTGCTGCTGCTAGTACCTCTACTTCTGCTACTACTACTATACTTCTGCTACTACTACTACTGCTGCTAGTACTACTACTGCTGCTACTGCTACTACCACTACTGCTACTACTTCTGCTACTACTACTACTGCTGCTACTACTGCTGCTGCTAGTACTACTACTACAACATTACTACTACTATTACTGCTACTACTACTACTACTACTACTACTACTACTATTACTATTACTTCTACTAGAACGTTATTTTATCTGACAAGTATCGTTGGTCACTTCACGCCGCTACACGAATTTGCCGTGCCGTCGGTTTCCACGCCTTTCAGTTAAAGTCTTGCAGTTAACGTTAAGTTTCGAACCATTTCATTTATTGGCAAAGTGCTGGAAAGTTTCAATTCAGTGTATTACAGTTAATGTGATGTTTCTGCTCACCATATTTAAGGAGAGGTGATGGAAATGTTTCCTTCGATTCGCAGACACGCGTCACATCTGACCAACAACGTCAAACTTCTGACGGTGAAATTAAAGGTACTGCATTCTGGATGCTTTTCTTCAGGTCACCTTAAATACCACTGTTATTATCTTACACGTTATCCCCATGTAACAACCGCACGGTTTCAGATCTGGCAAAAGAAAGGCCACAGTCTCCAGTGTGTTATTGTCACCAAAAACATTATCTAAAGAAGGCACAGTACTGCAGTCTGAAAAGCGTTTAAAATGGTGTCAGATTGAGTGCAACAAACGTGGTCTCAGAAGGAATGGACTCAATAGCCCTAGCTGCACTCAACTACACACACATTTATACATACCATATAAACACGCCTATTACGTCGAACACAACACAGGTTCTATTTTAATTCAAGTTGTCCCTTTACAGGTACGCCACATGTTTCGGCTTCCATTAAGATATATACATATACATACGTACAAGCAACCGCACCAAGATTCACGCCACGTAACAGCACTCAGTGGATTAATATGGCATCTTCTGCAGACCTATACGTGTTATTCTGACGGTTCACATACACACTGAGATATTTTGGACACGGCGGAATCTTCCCATTGGTGTGGAATAAGCTCCTGGAATTCATCGCCTTGTCGCCGCTTCTTCCTTTCTTAACTGTACAAAGTACAACCGTCTCCTCCCCGTCTTAATCCGTGGGTTAGTCTTCAAAGAAACGGACAGCAATCACAACTCCCCTAGTCAAGGGCCCCCAAGTTATTGCTCCTCAAAGCTGTAGTGATTATGGGGTCTCGGCTCTACCAAAATAATCGTGTCGTTTTAGGAACTTATTTTTAAAGGAAGGAAACAGCGCTAAAAGTTTTAGTGCAAACCGTAGACAGCATTAAAATTTGATCTCAAATGTTTGTAATTCAGGTATTTACATGTTACGTGAAAATTTGAATATGTTTATGTGATGTAATGGTAAACTTTTATTCTTATAATAAAACCAACGAGATTCACTTAATTTTTCAAATTTATTTTTGGAATAGAACTCTACATATTTCGGACAGGTTTTCTGTCCAACATCAGGAGTCTAGTACTGTATACACAGCAAAACCTGTATGGTACATACCTATTGTTGTGTATACAATACTAGACTCATGACCTGTCCGAAACATGTAGAGTTCTATTCGAAAAATAAATTTGAGAAATTAGTGCATCCTGTTGGTTTTATTAAAAGAATATATCACGATGCACGGTCCTCTGAATGTCAAATTCGTCAATGCCAAACAAGCAAAAGGAACGTATTCACAGACGTTGTAGTGTTGCCATAAGATAGCGATCTCTCAGTGCAAGGGACGAATAAATAACTGAATCCACAGAAGACAGTCCTTATGGATAAGATAACTATAATTTCGCCAGTGACTGCATGGCCTCTGAAAGAACAGGACCGTATGTACAGTTCGTATTCACTGGAATTAGCAAACTGGCCCCACCGTGATATGCTTTGAGAGAAGCAATGTAACTTAAGATTAAGTACATTAAATTTCTTACCGATATCAATTTTACGTATATGGAAATCAGCCGACTTTTTCACCAACTAGACAGGAAGGGAACTTTAAGATTTTCCACCCATCCATTACTACGGCTACGAACCGCGATACAAAGTCAATAAAGTGGACGAGGGAAAAGATTTTTACAAAAATGCTTCTCTCTACACCTCAATGACTATTGAATCTCTCACAAGTGACACTAACGTGTAATTTTTGACAGAACATTCTTGTAACAGGTGTTACAATATGTCTTCTTTTGTCAAATATTCTCAGCTGATTCTTACGCTTTCTAGTTACTCTTTGCAATTACGGCTAGACAGGTGGACTTTTTCTCTGTCCTGCAGAGCAGTATCAGAATAATTATGAATACTAATAATAATTAATGTATATTTACTCATTTATAATTTGGCGTTTTTAGGCCTATGTGTGTACAATTTGTTGACAATACACCTACAGTTTTTATTAAATAATTTGAAATGCCAACTTGATGCAACAAGGTAATTTTATTAACGTATTCTTAGCTCGACATGTTTCGGGTACATATGTGCATCATCAGGGCATTGGATGTTGAGTTGTAGCATATGGTTTTCTTGAGAGCCGCTGCGTGAGTCGTGTGTACGGTGCCGATGGTGCCGTTTGAGAGCCGCTGCGTAGGTCGTGTGTACGGTACGGATGGTGCCGTGCATGGCACCATCCGTACCGTACACACGACCCACGCAGCAGCTCTCAAGACCACCACCCATCCAAAAATTCGGTGCAGAAAACCATATGCTGCAACTCAACATCCAATGCTCCTGATGATGGGCTTATGTACCCGAAATATTTGGAGCTAAGAATACATCAATAAAATTACCTGGTTGCATCAAGTTGGCATTTCATTATATTTCATGAGGAAGTTGCACTGTGAAACAACCCTCAAGTTTCTACAATTTATAATTTCACTTGATTAAATGAAAGCTGCATATCCCACATTCAGCACCTAATACTGGCTCATGTGATCAAGAAATTATCCATTGTCCATTACACCTGACTCTCTATTGTTGTGCTCTTCAAAATCCAATACTGAACTCACAGAATGCATCTCATCGTGCTGGACCAACAGAAGAAATGTATATGTTGCTGAAAGCAGTTTGTCAGATTCTAATGAATCATACAATAAATCCTATCAATATGCCCGCATTTCAGTTAAATATAACATCAGCCGGCACAAAGAATTTTCTGCAGAACGTGTGCCAAATTTCAGGCAGTTATTTTATGTGTAGTTGCCAGTAAATCAACATAAGTCTGATTATCGTTATGAGACATTAATCTTAAAAGACATTGTACAGCATCAGCTCTTATTTAAATCCTGTACGTTTGCTTCCACCTCTGGCAAAATCCACTCCCTGGCAGTTCTGTTTCCAGACGCGCAGAACTGTGCGCTCAGAACGGCGGAGGTCAGTTTTTACAGTAATCAGTGCTGTGTAACTAAAAATTAAAGTTATGTGATATTGTGTGATAAAATTTACTTTTCTCGTGTCGTAACATGACTACATAGATAAGGTAACTAAGACTGTAACGTAAGTAAAAAAATTAATGCCTTTTTTGTGACTTTTGCGACACGTGGTTTCCTTTTGACGCTGTACATACAGTAGGGGTAAGGCTTAATTTCCGCCTAGGTATTGCGGTCTTTATGAGCACGTGGTTTAAAATAAGTTCAGACATACTGTGGATATCTTTCTTTTGTGGTGTTTACCGAAATACAATTTTCTATTTATTTGCACCTTATGACTAGACATATGCACTGCAGCATATTCGGTTACATCCGCGTTGGTACATTACAATGCTCGTGGCGATGTAACGGTTCATAATTGGGCATATGTTGATACAGCGTTGTTTACTTACAATGACTCAGAAATAACACAATTAATTTTGGCGCACATTATGCGGATCATCGTGTATACTTGCGTCACTGCGCGTTTCATTACGACTCTACCATTCTCGGCAAAACGGTAAATTTTAACCAAGTGACGTGTTTTAATGTGTAAATAAGATTTTAGTATCATATTGGTGCAATTAGTTGGTTATATTTTAATAAAAGGTAAATACTGAATTGAAATTTATTTTTTGTTCTATTTACGACTTGGATTTATTGCTGATATATAGATATCATGTGCTAAAGTTTTGGGACATTAGTCAAATTTTCGGAAGCTTTTCTATTGTTCACTACACACAAAGTTTGACACGTAATCAGCAGACCCGTTTAATACATTTTCCCGTGCCAGATTTCACTCGCCAAGCTCAAATAGTGGGTCTATATTAAACACTGCGATTAAACCAGGTGCCAAAGAAAATTTTTGCACAGTGCCATCTTACGGTTTCACATTACACAAACGTTTTACTTAAAAAAAAATGTTACATATTCTTTGCGGGTCTATTATCATGAATCACCGTAGAAACTGAAACTTGAGTGTCGCTCTGTATTTACAAGTTGGTTCCTCAGCCATATTGTGGATGTGACTACAGGAAATTAAAAATTACGGAGCTGAAGTCTCCACCAATGGTAACATAATCACATAACGCTCCCACCAGCCCACTCACCCTCCCACCCACCCACACCCACACACACACACACAAAGCGTGATGACCTGAAAAGAGCAATTCTTTGCTTTATGGGAAGACAGAAGCAGGCTAGGCTTCGTTTGTGAGTTTTAAAATTGTTTTCTCCGTGTATTTTCAATCAATGCTTTTAATTAATGTAGCAACTAAATGCACTCTATGCATGATATTACAGTCACTTTCCTCCGACATGTTTCGGCATGACAATTTAGAAATGTAATCCACTTTACTTTACTTGATTTTAAGCTTGGTGAGTACTCCCTTGAAGATGGCGTTATCATGCCGCAACATGTCGGGGTAGAGTGACTGTGATATCATGCATTTTAAGTGCATTTAGTTGGTGCATTATATAAAAATATTTAAAAAATTATATTCGTTAGTGAGATGTTGGCGTTGTCTGTGTCTTCGTATACCTGAACAGGCTGGCAGTAGTTGGGATAGGCCGAAAATTTTCCAGCCACACCAAGTCGTTCACAGACCTCAAGACAGACCGTCGTGTTTGTTCGCACATACAGACCCCTGCCGTGCCGTGCCTTTCCGAAAGGTGACCTTGAGAAATCACTATCGAAGTTACCCACGGCAACACGGTCTCGGTATGGTTGCAGTCCAATCAAATACGGCCTCGTTATTAATTCAAATAGAAATGAAGCAATTCGTATCTTTAGCGACAATAAACAGATCAAAGTCGCAGTCCAGTCCTGCACATGTGAATAAATCTATAAAGTGGGAAGAAATGTGCAAATGCAGGTCCACTTGCTGTTCAGCAAGACAGCGGGAAAGCGCTGATACCTGAAATTTTCTCTAGCTTTCCTTCTCCAGTACTCATTTCCGTCTTGTCGGATCATCGCCAGCAGTTTTTCTCTCACTCCTGACCTGCAGTTCAAGATCTCACATGCTGCATAGCCCCATGAAGCCGGCAAAATTCAGTTTGGATGCCACACCTCTAAAAAAAATCTTACTACAGGATTAAGGACCAGTAATATTTTTTCTCCCCTCAAAATGTACTTCAATACGGTTCCTAAGGCCTCTTTCTCGAAACAAGACTTCACTAAAGTTCTCTCTTTTTCTTTCAAACCAAAGAAACCAAAATCCGTGTAGGCCTATCCAAAGCATTTGTTACCCATTCTTCCTTTCTCAAAGCTTCACTAATAAACGAGACGGGTCTTGTCCCTTGCTGTCCGTGACAAGAAGTGAACCACCTGCTGAAGGGCCCCAGTGTCGATCCTCTTCAAACAAACAGGCTCCCCGATTGAATTGGGTGTTAAATAATGTTGACTGGAACGGTTGGCTCCCCTCCCTACCATTCACCCCCAGGAACTTGTTCATGATCACGATCCCTCCTCCTCTTTAGGCACACAGACTACCGAAATTATTCATTGCTCCTAACGACAGACCGATGGGTGTCTAATGGTGAAACTGATTGATAGTTGCTTTGGCGTTATACTGTACCGTGCCTCGATGGCAATTAATTGTACAACGATGGAGAAAATAATTAAGTCCAGTAAGCCCATTAACAAGATATCGTTTTCTGGACGTCAGTCTAGTAGACAGAATGCTCATCTTGCAACGTACGCTTGTTGGATATCGCGAATTGCGACGAAAGAAGTAACAGCAACTTTGTAACATGTATCAAATGGCAGAACTGATACAACAACGTTATAGAATACAGACTACTTATTTTATCACACTTTCGCAACACAGCATCCAGTATTGTATATATTTTTTAAGTCACAACATGTGTTACATGCTTCGACTTCATGCCCAGTCATTATCAGGACAAATATATTTTGTGCACATTATTATCCTTACGAGTACTAACAAACACTTCAATACCATCATATATTTGATGTTTGTTGGACCGTGCATCATTGTGACAATTGAAGAATAAAAACCACCCAGATGCCACTTATTATTTTATTGTACTTCTTATGGGCTCAACATGTTTCAGGCACCACTATGCCCATCATTAGGAGTGCGCGACTATAATGTTGATTACCATATTGGTCGTTTCGGTCTTGATTTGCTGTATGTTGGAGGTTAGGTGCGGTTAGGCTGGAGTAGTAGCCGGGCTGCAGCCTGGACACTGCTCCAGCCTAACCGCACCTAACCTTCAACCTACAGCAAACCAAGTACTAAACGAGCAATGTGGTAATCAACATTATAGTCGCGCGCTCCTAATGATGGGCATAGTAGTGCCTGAAACATGTTGAGCCTATAAGAAGTACAATAAAATAATAGGTGGCATCTACTTGGTTTTTATTCTTCAGTTACCATCATATAATTTCATATAGCTTATTCATTTTAAATTATTCAATATCTGAAACATAATTTCATGGGTCGGGACTTCTGTAAGAAGCTGACAGTTATGTAACGTTAGCCCAAGGATCATTGAGGAGTTCTGCAAAAGACTGCAACTTTGCGCCCTCTTCGGAGTAAGACGTATACAGACTATAAGATTAAATTTACTATCATACTCTTAAGCCTTGATCTTCCTAGCACTCGCTTTGCCTACTAAACGTCTGTACACTTTCCTCTTCTCCCACATGCGTGCTACATGTCTGAAATAGTAATGTAAGACGTAATTATGGGTTCCGAAATGTTTTAAGGTTGACAAGAAATGTTAAAACAAGGCAGCAAATATTGAATTAGTTTATTAATAAATTAAGAAAGGAATAAATTAAGGGAATGTTATTAATTATTCAGTTCGAAAGCAATCATCGTCTCGTTTGCTTTACAAAGCACTAAATATTAAGAGATATAAAACAAATACTACATATCCAAACAAGGCTGAACGTACCATTCCATTGGAAGCCAAATAGTAGGTAGTCGCATCCAATGCAGAATAGAGCAAGCGTGGAATTTTACTACCCACATAACGAAGATGAGGAAAACGGTGGTATAAACATAATTGTTGGAAACACTTTGTATGCCATTAAAATCCACAACATTTCTCAGCGAATGTACAACAATCTTTCGGCCTCCATATAATATCTTGTTTTCATGAAAGAGTAATCTGATACATTTTGTTTCTACAGCCTCGAATCCTACTGAAAAACAATAAACGTGCACATTTACGTAGTTATAAACTTTATTCGAAGCTAAAGGGTAGCACTTGACTTGAATAAACTAGGTTTTGGGTATTAATGTGCTACCACGCTAAAACTAGGACAAATGAAGCAAAGAACAGCACTTTGCTACCACTTCAAGACTTGAATAAAATGGGCATTGGATATTACTGTTCTACTACGCTAAAACTAGGACAAATGAAGCAAAGAACAGCACTTTGCTACCACTTCAAGACTTGAATAAACTGGGCATTGGATATTACTGTTCTACCACGCTAAAACTAGGACAAATGAAGCAAAGAACAGCACTATGCTACCACTTCAAGACTTGAATAAACTGGGCATTGGATATTACTGTTCTACCACGCTAAAACTAGGACAAATGAAGCAAAGAACAGCACTTTGCTACCACTTCAAGACTTGAATAAACTAGGCATTGGATATTATTATGCTACCACGCTAAAACTAGGACAATTGAAGCAAAGAACAGCACTATGCTACCACTTCAAGACTTGAATAAACTAGGCATTGGATATTAGTTCTACCACGCTAAAACTAGGAAAAACGAAGCAAAGAACAGCACTATGCTACCACTTCAAGACTTGAATAAACTAGGCATTGTATATTACTGTGCTACCACGCTAAAACTAGGACAAATAAAGCAAAGAACAGCACTATGCTACCACTTCAAGACTTGAACAAACTAGGTATTGGATATTATTATGCTACCACGCTAAAACTAGGACAAATGAAGCAAAGAACAGCACTATGCTACTACTTCAAGACTAGGACAAACTAAGTAAAGGATATGACTAGGCTACCACGCTCAACCTTGCACCAATGAAGCAAAGAATATCACTATGACACTTCTTCAAAACGTGGACAAACTAAGCGACGGATATCATTATTCTACCGCGCTAAGACCAAGAAAATTATTTCCCTGAGTTTCTAACCGCAGCGAGTCCACAAACCTTCATTCACTCATTCATACTACATAACTTCGAATTGTGGGATCATTAATAAACAATTAAATTGGAAACGACGTAAAAGGAAGCAGTCGTGGACCAGTTTAAAGGTAGGACCTGTCATCCCACATTGGTCTAGGAGAATAAGAAAATCTATGAAACACTGCAGTCAGAAGAGCCAGTATCTGAACTGAGTTTGAACCCAGGACCACCTTAACAAGAAGACATGCTATCCTCCTTACTGTGACTGAGAAAAATCATGTAAGGCATGCGTATGTTAAAAATATTAAGAATATTAGGAGATCATTATTCATTAATAAATACGCAAGCGAAGATATACATACTTACATATTCCATGGTGCAGAGTCCTTCTTGAAAAGCTAACTGGTTTGCAGCTAGTCAAGAAATTCCCCGCATTTCACGGAACCCGAAAGTTCATTACCGCACTCACAAGCGTCCGCCACCTGTCTCTATC
>Ga0123352_10022588_pt1 | contig 10032 bp, 5 predicted proteins | sample TergutLab28metaG_FD_89700 | JGI IMG/M metagenome (GOLD analysis project Ga0123352, IMG submission 89700) | Labiotermes labralis P1 segment gut microbial communities from Petit-Saut dam, French Guiana - Lab288 P1 | ecosystem: Host-associated > Arthropoda: Insects > Digestive system > Gut ...
GACAACGGCACAGGATGGTGGTAGGTTGTCAGCCTTACGCACCGGCCACCTTTACCCCCAGGAAATGCTCCTGGTACTCATTTCTGTTAGAGGCTGAGTCGACCCCAGGGCCATAGTGCGATCTGAAGAATTATGTCCAAGGAAAATTCCAATGAAACCAGCTGGGATCGAGCAAGCGACCTTCCGATTTGTAGCACAGCACCTTAACCACTGTGCCACCGCGGTCCCCACATTGAAGACATCCTAGAACGAGAAATTTGTATACAAAGGCTGTGGAGAAATCCAAAACACTCCATATTTTTTCAATAAATTTTCCCAAAAGGTCGTGCCGTTAACGAGGTTATGTGGAAAAACATGGTAGAAACAGACAGTCCTCAGATAGCAATATAATACTGGGCACGCACATTGAATGCTGGATAACCAAGGCTACAGACACACACTCAGAATATGCAATACTTACTGCTTATCCCACGGCAAAATGGTTAAGCGAACGCGCTTCGGTGTTACGTTTATACGTATGTTGTCTTGTTCACGGTAAAGCTTCTATGCTTTTTGTCACTTTCAAGGCTAATAACAGTCCGCGGCTACCAGAACCCTGTTATTATAAAATATATTCACAACTAAGAATTATTCGACTTCAACAAGTCCAGCGGTATCTTTACGTACCACAAGGTTTAACATTCAAAAATTCTACACATTCCTGACATTGAGTTTGTGTGTTTGCCACAGCTCTCAGAACAAACAGAAACATTTATCTTACACAATATTAACACTAGTTTTGTGTTTCCGAGGTACAGGATGTTTACTGCTCGGTACGCACTGAATCGTTATATAAAACTGGCATTTTTTAAAGTGTTAAACCACGGTTGTGTTTATACTGTTATGCGCCACCCACTTCAACGTGTTTCAACATATACTACCACAGTTTGTAGTATGTTATTCGCTTTATTCTTATGCCGAAACGTGTAGCCAATTTATGATATGAAGTTACATCCGTGAACAAAGAAACTACGCGGATTGTGATTATATCATCTGTGTTATTCACCGAGCTCTTTTTACATTTCCAACTCAAAAAAAATTTGGCTGCCGGAGAAAGGACAGAGTATATTAAGAAGAAAGATATAAGACAGACAGACAACCAGGCTTTGGAGGACGGACATTCGGGGCTCAAAGTGCAAATTATGCTTGCCAAATATTTTAATACAAGGACTGGCGGCGCGTTTGAAATACGCAATCTTGTGTCCACTTTGAGTCAATGAAATGCTGCAAATGTCACCACAATGGTGCTGCTATTTGCTTGAAGTTGATCACAGGGCGTTCATTTACACGGCCATTCGATAACTGTATTATTCATCACTTCATACTACCACAGTGCTGCTTATCGTCGCATATACTACGGCCGGTTTGTCCAATGGTACGTTTGTACAATCTGCAAACTTAGAATGCCCTGATTCTTAGAAAACTTCTTAGGATATCTAGTGACGATTTTTAAGTTACGACATTCAAAAGCAGCGCGCATGTAAAGTTTTGAAGTGCATATAATAAAGGTATTTAGTTTAATATTTGCCATCCCGAAGTGTTTAACAAAACGATACACGCATTTTATACATAGTTTTATCAAGAATGTAAGCGTTTGGGATCCCACAGCGCATTTTAAACATTGCTAAGTAAGGATCTATATTCTTAGAAGGGCCTGAGGATGATTCTATAAGAATCGAAACATGTCGCCCTAATATATTAATGAACATAATAAAGTTTTGTCGTGTATGACTGATACATCATTGTACGTTTATATATGGCTATTTACTTTCAATATTCTGAATTTACGCCTTCATATGTTACATCCAAATTAAATAAATTATTATGTCGCGAAAAACAGAACTATTTATTCCACTGCATGTGTTGCTCTGTGACGTCTCCTGTTTATTGGTCAGCGTCCAGAGATATCTGACACGCTGTCTTTAAGACACAACACATATTTTTCTTTCTTAGTCTGACTTGTTCCATCCACTCATCCTATGTGTGGAAGGTTATTGCTGAACCTGATCACTCACATGGACACATACCCACTCTGTACGACTCCCCAGGACGAGGAATGAGCCCGTCGCTTAGACCTCTATCTGACAACAAACAACATTCACAAGAGACAGATATCTATACCCCGGCGGAATTCGAACCCGCAACCCCAGCAACCGAGCGGCCACAGACCTACACCTTAGACCGCGCGGCCACTGGGAATGGCGTAGGAAGACACACACCAAAACTAAGTGGAATAGGCCTATGTTTTTTTTTAATTCAATATGTTTTCTACCTACCCTGCGGAGTGACACAAAGTACACAAAGCACAACGAAGTTAGTTCAAGTATAGCGATTTGCAGTACGATGGAGCAGTCGGCAGGGAGGATCAAGATGATTCTTGATCCTCCCTGCCGACTGCTCCATCCTACTGCTCTCTCCAATTACGCGGGCCGTCTGAACGTGTTTGTGTTAAAGCAAACCAATTAATGTGATGATCTGATGACAGATCGCTTTTCGTCAGCAATTTGCAACGAATTTTGACAGACGCGCTAACAGTCCTGCTTCTGGGGTGAGCAAGCTTGTTCTAGCGGGAGACGTGTCAGAAGAGATGTGAGGAGTGATCAGCAAACTTCACCTTGTCCGCACCCTGGCACTAATAACACTTTTTCCTATAAACACCGACCAATGAACTTTATTAAGACACTACGCCACTTCAATGTGTGTGATTCCTTAACCTTTTAAAGCCTGCTGGTCACGTGACGCACCAACAGTTTAACATTCAACAACTGTACGTTCTGCCCACACCATATTTATGTGTTTTGTATTTATCTGAGAACAAACAGCGACTTGTGCCATTTACACCACAAACTGATTGGTTTTTATAACCGAGATGAAAAGTGTTTACAGAGCGGTACGGACTGGGTCTTTAAATAAAGCGGTCTGCGCTTCGTCTATAAAGAGTTCAAGGGTATTCTTAGGGAATGCATTTAGTACACCGCAGCAACAGTTTCAACAAAATGAGTCATCAGTTGAATTTTATACCTGGTGACTCATTTCGTTGAACTTGTTGCTAGAATGTACCAAATATTATTCCTGAAAATGACCCTTTAAGGACTGAAACACGTTGATGTGCATCCTTAATAGGAGTTGTGACGTGGCAACATATTGGTGCATTTGTCGGTGTTTAATTGATAGAGCTCAGTAACATTAAGCTAAAAATTTGAAGAAGCTGATAGTCAGCGATCTGGTCAAGAATGCCTCCAACTATTACGGAACATGTAGATAAATCATCGTGTCGGCAAAAGCCAGCCAGCGGTGTAGCTAATGAAGGGCGAATGTTGTGGCCGTCCCGAGCGGTGGAATCAATGGGCCGGCTAAATGGGCGACAAAATTGATACTTTAAACTTAAAAGCAAGATTTTCTGCTCTCGACATGTTTTATACTATCTAGAAAAATAAAAGAAAATTCAATACACAATCTTGTGTTTTTAGTTCGTAATTATTATTTTAGGGACGGCCATTGTGATAACTCGCCCCGGGGGTCAAAATACCTAGCTACGTCACTGGAGCCAGCTGCTGATCCATATACCGAGAATTAGGAATTGAGCAGAAACTTTTGCAGGCTATTTCTACAAAAAAAAAGATCTAAAATTATTATTCGATCTGCGTTTGGTTCTTCCCAGTTGTCTCTGCAGGTTATCGAATTAAAATGTTATATTCATTCTTCATAGGTCTCATTCGTGCTACATGCTCTGACCGTGTTTTCCTCCTGGATCTGATTTTCACTTTCCTCGTGGATCTGATCGTCTTTTCCTCCTTGATTTGATCGTCGCTTTCCTCCTGGATCTGATCGTCGTTTACCTCCTGGATCTGATCGTCGTTTTCCTCCTTGGTCTGATCGTCATTAAGTATTGCACTAAATGTAAATACCACGAGTGCCTTCGCCCTTAATTTTCTCTCCTCTCCTGTGGCTCCTTCCCCTTTATGTTCAGACATTCACATCAACGCCTCTTCTTAAAGTCTGTATTTTCAGCTCAATAGAACACATCCAGTTATGTTATAAACTCAATATAGAAGAACAAATATAAGCCATCAGTCAAAACACAACTCATTTTCTCTTTCATAAGCTTCGGCTACGCTTTTCGAATTAAATCAATCCATCATCAGGCCATTTTGTCTTGTATAATACAAGACAAAATGGCAGGCGTAACGTAATGGCATGTCAACATATGGTACTTCCTTTGTGTCTTGTTGTAATGACAATTGCAGTATAGCAACCAAACAGCACAGCAGTACGTTCATTTGTTATTGCACTACACCTGCTATTTGTGTTGTATAAGGAACTGATGACGGATTCATTCAATCCGAAACATGTAGCCAAACCCTACGAAAGAGAATATAAGTCATGTTTTGATTACAGATTTATCCTTCTTTCCTTTATATTGTATTTTCAGGTTTTCACACCTGGAGTCTTTCATATTTTCGTCTTCTAGATCACAGCCGGCAGCATATTGCGCCGAAACCTCACTGTCGACCTATGACATCACACGGTGTAAGGATTCAGTAGGCGAGAACCTAAGCCCGCTTTCTATATCTTCCTGTCGGTATTGGTGACAAAGTTCCACACCCATACAAGATGGCATTTATATGATAAGGTGTATGTAGTTATGTTTATGTTTTCAGCTAGCAGAAGGGAACTAAGAACGCCATAACGTAGCAGCTTTACGTGAATGCACTGTGAATATTTTTTCATATTGCTTTAATTTTCGGTGGCAGTAAAGCTGCTTATAGAGGTATTCTGTTTCGGCACGCGGTTTAACTGCTAAATATATTTTCGGTGGAAACTTCTACTTCCATCTTCACACTACAAATTCGTTTCTAAGGATCTTCATTCTTCTGGGATGTTACGCAGCGTAGATTAGTTTGTTCGTTAGTTTGTTAGTTAGTTCGTTAATTAATTTCTTAGTTAGTTAGTTAGTTAGTTCGTTAGTTAGTTAGTTAGTTAGTTAGTTAGTTAGTTAGTTAGTTAGTTAGTTAGTTAGTTAGTTAGTTAGTTAGTCGGTCGGTCGGTCGGTCGGTCAGTCAGTCAGTCCGTTCGTTCGTTACTTAGTTGGTTAGTTCGTTAGTTAGTTAGTTAGTTAGTTAGTTAGTTGGTAGTTAGTTAGTTAGTTAGTTAGTTAGTTAGTTAGTTAGTTAGTTAGTTAGTACAGGCGTCTCGGGAGAATATATCGGTCCCACCTTTAAGTATCCTACAGGCTCTTGGACTGCTTGACCGTGCTTCTTTTGTGCTTCATTTTTCCCAAAAAGGCAATTGTTCATTCAGATTGCCTCCAAATTATTTTCCCGAAGTAAGCTGGGTCGAAAAATGTGATTTACTTCTATATGAAGGAATCTTTACTGCAAGCGTTAGAAACTTGTCCTGACGTTAGGTCAATTTCTTGGTTAACCTTATCTTGGTAGCGATAATACCTTTGTTTTTTGGTTTCTTAATGTGGAATTTACTTCTTGTCACGATTCTGGCGCCTAGAATATTTAAGTGACCCAGATTTTTGGAAAATTTATGTAACCCTGCGTTACAGAATTGAAAAACATAAATCGTGAAAATATGTTGGCCTAAGAAACAGAAAGTCTTGGGTGACAGAAAAAATACGTAACGAGAAGCTTCATAACCTGCAGTCTTCCGTCAAATAGTAGCTTTTTACGGCTCCTCAGCCCCAGTGGGTCAGGACCTCCTCATTATTGATGTTCCGAGATCCCAGTCAGACACGCACAGACATACACACGCACGCACACACACACACACGCTCGTTAGGACTCCTCTGGATGAGTGATCGGCCCTTCAACACACTCAGAAGAGACAGACATCCATGATGCCAGCGGGATTCAAACCCGAAACCCCGTCAAGCAAGCTACCACCGATTTCGGCCCAGAAATATAAGTCGGTGATGAAATAATAGATGGTTGTGTGGGTGATGGGACACACATAAAGTGTTCGAGTCGTTCCGTCATTTTGCAATAAATGACAATCCGACGAGCGTTCACAACACTTACACAGTCATCGACCGACTGCCGGCTACTGACGCTTTCTATAGGCGGGAAAAAAAATTCACGCATGCTCATAAATGTCCCCTCCACATCTACAATGATGGACACTTCCCGTGCTTGATTTGTTTATGCGGGAAAAATTAAGGTCCGATACTTTTTGAACAGACCACGTATGTTGGAGAGCATGGAGGGAATGAATAATTGGAATAAGCAGGTTTAGGTAACAATTTTTTTAACTGATTTGTTTTAGACAGGAATCAGTTGCCTTACAATATCGTCCAGTGTTAGGCCCTTGCTAACACCGCTCTGGTGCCACAGACGGAACTGCATATCATGGTGGGGTCTGCCTCGTTCCTCGGCTGTTCCATTTATTTGTGTGTGAAAATTTCCCCAGAACAAACACAAGTTTAGAGAGTTGCGCAGTATATTCTGGCACGCATACACCGAATTTTCGGGGTAACAGTGCGGATGTTACCGTCAGCAGATTCGTCTGAAACGTCGGTACATGCTTATCAACTACCTGGCTTCCATTTCCACACGACCTGATATGAACAGTGAGAAACACCAAAACAGTACAGACTCCCTAGCTGCCCATCTTTAACTAATTTTTGTTTGTGACATGAGGAATTTCAACACATTCCATTTTAAAGGAGAATCGTGTTAAAGCTTCTTCCCATTGCCGTACAGGTTAGGCGTTTGATTACATCAGTGCCAAGAGTCGCCTGCTGCCATCTCGCGTCACTTTCGCCTAACAGGTGTAGGAGTGCATAAAAGTTACGGTAGGCTTAGCGAACAGCACAAAAGTCGTTACTGCTTCAACCAGTGAAAGTTAACCGCCAGAAAACAAGGTTATTGCACAAAGAAGCAACGTAGTTTCTCAGAAATACGTACAAAGAGTTCATCTACAGCTGTACAGCGACAGAGTTTGGAACGTGATGTGTACGCAGGTGAGAGCGCTTTCCTTGGCAATTGTGCTCATCAGACGAGAGGGTTTCATTGACATTCTGGCCACCCCACGGATGTGGGCGTACGAGTAACTCCACACAATCAAAATGTGCCACCTAATTGGGGTTCTCAAAGCATCGCCTTGTTTGTACAGTACCTACAGAACCTGCCGTCCTCATATGCAAATTTCTAGCTTTGCTCCATTCCGTAGCAAAGTGGCTCACATCCATTGATACATACATTACAATACAAAATATCAAGACATGAAAGACACTTCTAAGCCTTAAAAAATCGAACAATAAGTGTAAAATGTACTTCTATCTCAAATTAATCACACCACATCTCCGTCAGAAAGGTTAAACGGTTAAGGATTTTCAGGAAACAGCACTGTTTGTTGGGAGTATTTTACAAAATAGAATCATAATCCAAAGTTACTTCGCAAGTGGTTTCGCAACCGGCGACGTTATTTGAGAAAGACTTAAGCCCAGAAATATTTTAGCACAAAAGCAATGCTAAAATTGGCAGAATGATTCTTCACAACATTTAGTGACCAGTCGAAAATATATTAATGTATCTGAAAAATTTTACAATACTTATTGAAATGTGACAAACAATTGACCAATTTAAGCAGTAGCAACTGTAAACTAGGCGGGTCTCTTGGTCCGTCACCTCCAGTGTTCAGCAGTCAAAGTGGCCATTAACGATTTCTATAAATTCGCTTGGATAGATCAAGCACTGAAGTCAGTCAAGACAGAAACCTCTTCTTCTCGTCTGGATTCTCGTCATAACAAACAAGCACCTCAGAATCTCCTGTCTACTTTCTGCTATGTATTTAGTTAGTAACTTATTTATTAATGAGCCCACATAATTATTTACAAAATAAAATCACATTTTCCAGCAACCTCCTCTTCATATTCTATTTCTGTGCTTCAGTGCTGGTTGCTACATTTTCTAACATTTCTCTGACAATTCTTGGCCAATAAATAAATGACTATTTTATCCACTTTTTTACTGTTAATGAACTCAAATTTCGTACAAGCCCCATTCTTCAAGAAGTCCCAAAACCAACTGTATTATTATCTGTAGTTTTTGCAGGCACTTTCCTCGTAGACTTCAAAAGGGTTAATATTTATTTTAAAATAAAAAATCTACATTTCATTCAATTATAACCAATTACGTATAAAGGAAAAAATAATATCTAGTAAAATGTAAGAAACTAGATATTTTGATGTACTAAAGAAAATTGCTAAACACAGACTAAACGCACATTGTTATGTACAATGGAATTTTTCATAGTTTATTGTGTGTCGGACTGGGGTTACGCGTTTCGGCTTGTAATGTAGGTACATATTATTAATAATTTTTATTTCGTTTTCGATACACATATTTATTGTTTCATATCGTATCGGGAAAAAAAAACCACACCAGGATAAAAGAAGGCTTCACCTGCCCACCTCGCTTTTATACATGCATTTTATGTAATATTTTTGTATTTCACAACTTCATCTAAACATAAATCTGATTGCAAGCCATCAATTTTTAAGTAAAGATTTATACATTCTTTGTGGAAATAATAACAAAAGAGAGACATGTGGGAATTTAAAAAAAAAATAGCTGAATGTCTCTACGTTGTAATTGACACCAGCTCTGGGAAGAATGTGGTAACAAGCTGTGTCTTGCAATACCGGGGCAGTATAATTGCTTCCCTTGAGCCAGAACCGAGGCCACAAATTCTAGCATCTTGTCGATAGTGATTTGTGTAGTGGTACAGGAACTGTCACCTTTCGTTTCTCATCCCACGTCGCATTAAGCTTCCTGGGAACTCGAAACTCTCGTATATTTCAACATTTACATAGAGCAACACCGATATAAATTGTGTAAAATCGTAAGTTATACATAAACGTAAATTCCGCTACATATTTCACCCATCACTTCGCCATCCTCCGGGAAATGTCATTACAAAGGGATATGCAAAATTAGCACATCAAATACTAATAATAAAACCAACATAAATCAAATCTATACACAAATCTAATTGTAATTATTCATCAGCGACATGTTTCGGCAATGAAAGCCATCTTCAGGCCGAATACAAAATCATATAGGAAATATGTATTACAATGTCATGGATGTAATGGACCAGATCTCGTCTTACATCAGATGGAGGTATTATAAGATGTATTTGACATTCAGAGGACCGTGCGTTGTGATATATTATTATAATAAAAGTAACTAGATGCACTAATTTCTCAAATTTATTTTAGGAAATGAACTCTACATGTTTCGGACAGATTCTCTGTCCATCATAAGGAGTCTAACACTGTACACACAAAAATAGGTATATGTCATACAGGTTATGCTGACTGCTTGCTAGCAAGCAGTCAGCATAACCTGTATGACACATACCTATTGCTGTGTGTACAGTGCTAGACTCCTGATGATGGACATAGGAACTCTCCGAAACATGTAAAGATTCATTCCAAAATAAATTTGAGAAATTAGTGCATACAGTTGGTTTTATTATAAGAATTATAAAATGTGTTACACATTATAATACAGCTTGAAGATACTGTAGAATCTGTAAATTGAAACTTTACAATTTTTAAGTAATGTTATAAATTAAAAGAACAATTGTGGTCTGGTGCAGGTGGATGTCGAAGTGTAGGACTTGACAGTACTGGGCAGCGCGCTTACGTTTCTCTGTGTTATGATTGTGATCTGTAACAACATATTATTTGTGTCAAATTTATAGGAATGTAGAAGACGTATCCGGAGTAATACATCAAATATTACAAGTAGGATATAATGTCAAAAACATATAGAAGAGCAGCTACAAATGCAATAATAGGGGTACTATCGGTAGCATAATGTTGACACTTCCTTTGTTAAATATTATTGATATCTGAAGAATAAAAGACCAACTTGATGTCACTTGCTATTTTATTTCACTTCTTATGTGCTCAACATGTTTCGGACATTAATATATCCATCATCAGGAGCTTGCGACTATTCTGTCGAATTACCA
>Ga0123352_10022589_pt1 | contig 10032 bp, 7 predicted proteins | sample TergutLab28metaG_FD_89700 | JGI IMG/M metagenome (GOLD analysis project Ga0123352, IMG submission 89700) | Labiotermes labralis P1 segment gut microbial communities from Petit-Saut dam, French Guiana - Lab288 P1 | ecosystem: Host-associated > Arthropoda: Insects > Digestive system > Gut ...
CACTATATGTACCGCCAGGTTTAACATTATCAAATTCTACGTTCTGCCCACACAGTGTATTTATGTGTTTTGTGTGGATCTGAGAACAAACAGCGATTATTTCCCTATACAGCATCAACTGACTGGTTTGTATAACCGAGACTGAGTGTGTGTTACTGCGCGGTACCGACTGAGTGTTTAACTATAAGTCAGGCGAGTTCTTGCCTCGAAATAGGATTTCCCCTGTCAGTATCATTCTCACCAATACTGTACAATCATCTTCAACTACACCCTGTTCTTACCAGTAGCACAAATGGACGAAGCATGGGAACCTCCCACAGAGCAATGTTCTTTCGGAAATAGGCAAGCATTGGAGTGGAAGCTATTTTCACTTTTCTTTGCCCCGAAAACTTTATTAGGAAGCGTAAGAAACGAGGACTAGTGGGTCTGAGACCCCTAAGTCATGGGCGTCCAATCTTTTTTTGGCAAAGGACCAAAACCGTTATTGCGGCTGATGGGCTGTCCGCACGTGCATGGATATCACAACGCGCGGTACACACCACGACCTGCATTACTGTGCGGTATTCATGGTCTATACAAAACTTACAAAAACGTGGCCGTGGGCCAGGTAAAACAACCTCGCGGGTCGCACTTTGAACACCCGTACTTCGTAGATTGGGGTAGATCTGGAAGAAGAACATCAAACTGCGCGGGTGCGTTTGTGTGGGGATGGAAATCAACTGGCTCAGGAGAGACTCCAATATCGGGCTTTTGTGCACACTGCAATGAATCTTCGCAACTTATCGACTGAGCCGAGAGACAACCGACTTCCCATGAAGACAGGCTGTTGTCCTCCGAAAGACCTCATCGTGCGGCTGTCTACATGCGCACATGCGCAATTTGTAGTTGAAATCACCAACATCTGCGGTTTTTATTAACCGTTTAAAGCTCAGTGGTAACTACAAATACAACCTGCTGTAACAGTAACAATATTTGCAATTATAATACCGCGCGCGCGCGTGTGTGTGTTCCAAAATTGTCTCACATCCAATGACTGCGTCCTCTGTGTGATAACAAATTAAGTTGTTAGCCAAATAATTTGGATAAACGGCACCCTTCAGCACGGCCAAACTGCAAACGTGTGAGAAGCCTTTCACCACTGACCTACAGCGTTCGCGTTGCGTTTACAGAATCTGTGGGGCAGTACAGCTGATCGTCTCACATCCACTTCTCGATGCCTTGCCTCGCGGTCACTTGGTACTGAAAATAACACACTACAAACTGTTTATCAAATTACTGCATCAGAGGGAAACAGTGAACGGAACTGTGACACTCCCCACCAACTCAACCCCATTTACGTAGAATTTCATAACCTTGAGTTTCAGAACCTGTCCTGTGATGGATGTCACGTGTCATTGCAATACGCGATTGCATGGTTTGTGTGACGCCGTTACGTGGAGTGAGGACGTCTGTGTTGAAGTTTTCACACAGGTGGCGTTGGTGATTCAAGTCGCCTTGGTAGCGACGCCGTGAAGCTATGTCGCCAGGCGAGTATCTTCCGCCGTTTCGACACGTCCCAGTACCTTCATTTTCAAGGTAAAGGAGTCCATATTGGCTTTCAGTAAGTCACAGAGCTCATCCCGTGCGCTAAGTTTCCCTTTGTCTTCTCCGCGATCAGTCACGTAGACTTGAAGTGTGATTTGCAGCGACTTCATTAATTTTTTCTAGCTGCAGTATCGGCATCAATAATCGTTTTGATCAGCAACGCGTCGTGCCCTTATATCGGAAAACCGAGGCTCTCCATCTTATGTAACGTTCCTGCATTAAAATCTTTAAGGTCTATATGTTTCTGTCGGTACAGTACGTGTGCGGACTAAGGCCACGGAGTTCAATTCAGTTCAGTTCATGTTTTGGCTGGATCTGTTGTTAACTGCAAATGTTCGGGGGTTTAGTTCATATTGGCTGCAACAGATGGCAGTTGTTGCTATGCAGCAACGCGACGTACCCATGATTCCGCCAGCGCTGCAGTATTGGTGGCTACATAAGATCCCTCTACGGATATAAATCATATGAACAGATAAATTAAGAGTTATCTGTGGCAATCGTACTTATAGAAGTAGTGGAACAGCGCGTGAATATTACGTTAACATGTAATATTGTGGAGGGCGTTTGTACTTTGTGTACAAACTTCTGCTGTAGTTTGTGTCTGTGTATGTACATTCGGGTAATTTACTTAGCCCTAGAAGACACATAGGATTTTAAGGCAGAAACATGGTACGGGCACTTACCCCAAATTTCCAGTACGTCCTTGCAGACCAATTCTAAGTAGAGAGCTATTGATTCTGCCTAACGAACTTGACTGCACAGGTGAACTTCCGCCAGGGCAGTTCCTGCGGAGCTGACCCCCTGAATTCAGTTCCAGCCCCACAGCCCGCAGTCCCCAGAGCTCACCTACCCACTCACACCAGAAATGTGCACGAGCTGTATATTCGACTTATAAAACGGTATTCAATATGACGTTACCTTGGTTATCAGGTCCAGTAGGCGTCAGTAACAGTGCACCGGGTCTCTGTCCAGGGTACTTTGTATCTGTTCTAAATTTGGACGTCAGGACAGCAGCCATTTGGCCAAATGACAAAGGGGATGAGATCATACCACGGGAGGTGAAACCCAAGCTACACCCTTGGAGGAAAGCTTGTCGTCTGTCGCGACGACACTGCAAGTGGCGCGACTAAACTCGTGTGACGCAAAGCCACGTTCAGTCCAGCAACCCGCAATCCTACTGCCGTACCTACTTGGCGCCATATGTCGTCACTCGCTGACATGACCTCCGATGTTTTAAACGGAATTTATCTTTCATACTAGCCGCTGACAATCAACGTCTTAAAAAGTGTCCAATTTACGGTGTCCTGTAGCATGTAACTTGCTGGCATGGACAGCCTGCATCGGCCGGGTCTTCCAGTGATAGAATTTATGCCCAGAGATAAGATACAAGGTACACCCGGTATATGTATTGCATATATATTTTTAATCCTTGTGTTGGGGGGGGGGGACCTATTTCAGTAAACTACTAATTATTGATTATATGGCCTAACTTAAGAACTCTATGGAGTACAACAACTCTGGAACATCCACAGGCACTCCGCTGATCAACAAACTCCCCGCTATTGTGGAAACCTGAATCCTCATTAACTTGCTGACGTCACTCGCCATTATCGCAAGCCAAATGAATATAGCCCACACCAACTCATTTTATTCCTTCAGCTTCACCACCCGGTCATTTACGTCCAGGTCTCCCAAGAGTCCTTTTCCCTTCAGGTTTACGTCTTTGAAATGTGACCTGCATTTGCCGCACGTCAGACCCTCCTAAATGCCGCAGTAACACAACGTGAAGGACCCTTGAGAATGAGAGGCTTAAGAATGTGTAGAGTTTTAACTGCACGTCTCCCCTGTACTTACTCGTCCACCACGACAAACTTGTCGCCCTCAGAGGCGATGCACCGACCCTTGGTGCTCAGGCGACTCTGCTCGATTACGATTGGCTGTCGCACTCCAGATTGGAACCAGCTGCCCTCCCACCTGCTGGGGAATCGACAGGCCTCTGTAAAAGATGCAGTCACAAGCAGCGGTATGAGAAACATGGTTGGTGCAGAGAAAAACTGAGTGCCACATGGGAAGGGTTGGGGGGGGGGCCATGGAGGTGAGCCCACTTCCACGACCGTTCATGGACCCCAGTTCTATGTGAGCGTGGCTAACAGTGTACCCCTCCCATCCGCCAGTCCACAGTATACAGTGCCATGTTGCTGTCGGGTGAGAAAGGCACACTGATAGCCACGCCCCCCCCCTCCAGCTCATCAGTCGAAACAGAGCGGTGCAGAAGATTACTTTGGTGTCGGCAACTTGCTGCATTTTGCAGGTCACGTCGGGGCGAAAATAAAACTCTTTTAACAGTTCGGTATTTGCTTACGAACAGGCCCAGGTGCTTCTTTAGGTAAATGAAGTTTATACGCGTATAAAGTTCACACTATAACAGGCCACGAAGACCCAGGGGGGAGTACAGGTATAGCTCTACTCTTCCTTTAACCTCGGTGCTAGAAGGGGTGGGTGGTCAACGCCACGCCCCGGCCGCACTTTACCCCCGTGAAAGAACCGGTACCCATTGTACAGGAGGCTGGGTGGGCCCCAGGGGCGGTCTGGACGGGTGCGGAAAACCTGGACCCAAGGGGATTCGATTCCCGGACCGTCCAGCCCGTAGCGAGTCGTTATACTAATACCGATTGAGCTATCCCGGCCCTAAAGGTAAAGAAATCCCATTAAACTCCTGGACAGGCCCGAGGGTTCCAGGACGTTGAGGTTCCCAGATTTCAAGACAATCGACACATGAATGTGGTAAGGTTGTCAGCCCTACGCACCGGCCGCTTTAACCCCCAGGAAATATTACTGGTATTCATTTCTGTTAGAGGCTGAGTCGACCACAGTGCGGCCGGGAGGATTATGTCAAGGAAAATTCCAATGACACCATCGGGAATCGAACCCGCGACCTTCCGGCTTGTAGCGCAGTGCCTCAGCCAATTGCGCCACACGTATATAAAATGTTTTTCCTTGAACAAGAAATTCATTTGTAATTAAATGGAGTTCCATGACATTAGCAAAGCACAATACAGACTGTCCCTTTTATCCTGTCCCCGAGCATGGCAGCTCTATCACACAGAAAGCCTTATCCGCCGGGACATACCGTGAAGGCTGTAGTTCTCAGGGACACAATAAAAGAGACATCTGTGTTATAATTTATAACACTACAGTTATTAGGGGTCCGCGGATCGAATTACTTTGGGAGGTGAGATTTTCTTTTCCGTAAAGACCGACCCCGAGGTTCAGCCAGCCTCCTGTACAATAGCTACCATGTCTTGCCAGGAGGTAAAGCGGCCGGGGCGTGGTGCTGACACACTCACCTCCTTCATGTGCTGGGTTGAAAATGGTTAGGAGCTACACCTGCATCTCCCCCTTGCACTTGCATAGGCATGTCTTGGGTTAACCTTTACACTTACCAGAAGCTAGCAAAATCATTACGACTTTCTACGAGTCATTATACCGATTACACAGCGGTACAAATAGTTACCGCCGTGCCAGACGTGTGGAACACATAAGCGAGATTTCTGGGTTCCGCCCAATTTTAGTTGAGGTCTGTTCTTCTGGGATGTTATAGAGCGTATATTGGTGATACAGACGGCAGGAATCACACACATAGTTACCACGTGCTACAGAGAGATGGCACACTGAAGTTGCACACCCTGTCCAAAATTCGATCCCATGTTCATGGCACTGTAGTTGAACTCGTTGCAAAAAAACATAGGTTCCCCGCGTACAGTCGGCAACTTCTCTAACAACTCTGTAATGCGGGTAGGAGGGCACTGCAGGCTCACTGTAACAGCAGCAGAGACGTATTTATGACGTTGGGCTTTCACAGAATTGGTCACATGCTGTTGCATCCCGTCCGGTACGCCTGCTGCATCTCAAGGATATGTCGTCAGCCAACAGCAACGTTTCACTGATAATAATAATTATCAGCAGCAGCACGGTACATAAGATGTTCCGGGCGTGTTCCTTCTTCAGGGGTGTTGGTCAGTCCATCGTTTCCTTGGTTTACTCGCGTGTCTTCTGCCAATTAGCATGTATCCATACACTAAATTAGGAATGTTGCGCTCCCTTCCAATTACAACCCACATTAGTTTCATTACAATTGTGTCTAATTATTTCTCCTCTTATCCTCCATCCCCATCATCACACAGCGTTTACCCTGTAAATGACCACAAATTTCACCTCCGCCCGCTCAATTTTCCTTCCATATCGCTGCAGTACAACCCAGTTCTAACACCCATACACAATGGTACAACAAAATATAATGCTTTCTACTGTGCCTACCCATATCCTGTGTATTTAATACCAACTTACAAACGTTTTCCCTACAATTCCAGCAATATATACTAAAACTTTCGGGACAAAACAATACACAAAATTATTAATTTGCAAGCTGCAGTTACACTATTCAATTTATTACATCTGTTTATTAATTTTTGGGTTATTTGCCCCTGTCTTCCTTCAATACGCAAGGGGGTTCTCTCCCCGATGGTAAAGTTGCCACATAGTATCGACATCAGGAAGCGACGAAGCTGTGCGTTCACTCGCCAGTAAGCCAACACATCAACAGCAACACTTGCCGCACGCACGCACACACGCTTCTGCGTCTCCTGTCTATTTTAGTACTTCATACCGTCAGCCAGATGTCACTCTTATTACGCTGTTAGCAACAAACAAAGTAACTTTAACCGTCACAAACCTGTTGACTTCTCAATTCCTTGTAACTTTCTACTGCTGTTTCTGTGCGTGTTTGCTGACTTATCGATAAGAGGAGGCTATTTTTTCTGTTCGGTGCACTTGTTTGGCCTCGCGTGCTGTTGCCTGCAGTAATCATGAGTACGCCACATTGATTAGTGCCTCAAATAACTTAGACCTAATAAACAATACATGAGTATCAGGCCAAACAGTGAACTGTAAACAGCATTAGCTGCACATTACAGAAACACTTGCCCCAATATATTACCGAAGTTCCTCGTATAATTTCACTCTTCCTCCGTTAATTCAAATGAGAGTGTCATAGCAGTACAAACGTGGGGGTGGTGGCTAGCACAGTAAGCAGAATTGTAGGACTGGTGCCATCTAGAATTCATTTTCATTTGTTTTTTTCCCCTGTGGCGCAACCAACCCCCCAGTGGGCCAGGGTATCCTCATTCATTTGGGGACAAAAGTACAATATACATTAGGGTGACCTTATACAGAGGGTACTTAATTGTAATGTGACTGTTTCAGTTGGTGTGTATCTTGTACTGTGGTTGTTTTAACTTGTTTTGTAATGTATGGGTGTGTGTATGTGTGGGTGTTTTGGTAACATGCGTAATTGTATTTACTGTGTTTTGTATTGTTTGTACTGTGTTCTTGTATTGTTTCGTTTATGTATATTTATTCTTATTTGTTTTGTCTGTACTGGTGTAAGAACTATTGCCACCGAGTGAAAACTCAATTGCAGTAAGTAACTAATATTAATAATAATAATTCACGGGGCGTCTAGATTACACTCAGACACACCACACTCGGTAGGACTCCTCTGGACAAGTGATCAGCCCGACGCAGAGACCTCAACCTGACAACACTCACAACAGACAGACATCCATGCCCCCGGTGGGATTCGAACCCACAATCTCAGCAGGCGAGCGGCCGCAGACCCACGCCGTAGACCGCGCTGCCACTGGGACTGCCTTTCATGTTTATTGGAGAAAGTTAGCATCAGCATTACATATGTTGCATTTCGTGGAATTCTTGCCATAAAAGACGGAGGGGGCTTCGTTCTTCTTAGACGTTACACAGCACATGTTTGTAGTTGCGTACCGACGTTTCGGGACAACCTATCTGTTCCATCTTCAAAGGTAAAGTAACCGTCTGACCTACGTTGCGTAACATCCCAGAAGACCGAAGGACCCAATTGTTTCGCGGCGGAAGCCCAAAACGCGGTCACGTGACCAAGTCGCATTATTTTGACCTGGCGTTACAATTGAAACTGTACCGTGTTTCATTACATCAAGCAAGAAGTATGAACTGGGAACAAATACACATAATGGGCGCCTGCAAGAGGCACAAACGTCACGTTTAGACGCCGCGTGAGCCCGTGTTTTGCAGCGTCACCCACTACACACTTTCTTTCAGAGCTGATCAGCCATGACACTCTCTTGCACTGTACTCCCTTCTTACTCCCAGCGCGTCTAAACGGAAATATGACTATTTCAGGCAGTCACTGCCAAGAACACGACATGCGGCCGTCTCCCCGGAGAGGCCCCTACCGTTGGATCGCAAGCAACGCAGCGTCTCTGATGTCGAGATTTTGTGCAACGGTGTTTCCTGTTACAACCGTGAGGTTTGGCTCCTCTTAAGAATGTTAAGGTTCGTTCCCGGGTTTAAACTCTCCTGAGTTCGAGGTAACGTAAGATAAAGCTGTCCCTGTGCAGCCATATAGGCACATGAGAGAATGGTGGCACAGCTCCACTCATTTCTGCAAAAGGCATTAAATGATGGTGAGCGGTAAGCTTCATGCTACAGACGATTTATATCCGACAAAGATTTTTGCCAGTCCCCATTGAGTAGGGGGCTTGGTGGACTCCTTGATTTGTGGGCCCCAGAGCCGGTCTGTACACAGTGAAACAAAGATCTCGTGCATCTGAAGGCAACCGATCGGCAGTTGTTCGGTCGGTCAGGGCGCAGCGCAGCTCCCTGTACCGACCGAGCTCTCCCGCTTCTCAACGTCCATTGCTTATTGATAACAATTTAATGAACAGTAGTGGTAAAAATATAGAGCAAACCTACAAAGCAACAAAAGCAGCAAAATTTATGTTTTTCATAAAATACACAGACAGACAGACAGACACATACACACACACATACACAAACAAACACACATACACAGACACACCACACACACACACACACTCACACACACACACAGACACCATACACACACACACCACACAGACACACACACACAGACACAGACACACACACACAGACACACATACAGACACACACACACACACACCTCCATCTAGCATTGAGTTTTAGAATGAACGGAGCTATACCTCTACCAATCCTACAGGCTTTCACGGCGCGGACATGGACATGTTTACCTTTACCTTTACCATTACAAATGTGGGCCAGGATAGCTCAGTCGGTATAGCGACACGCTACGGGCTGGACGGTCCGGAGATCGAATCTAGGTGGGGGAGAGATTTTCCGCACCTGTCCAGACCGGCCCTGGGGCCCACCCAACCTTCTAAACAAAGGGTACCGGATCTTTCCCGGGGGTGGCATTAACCACTCACCCCATCTAGCGCGGCGAGGTTAAAGGAAGAGTAGAGCTATATCTCTACTCCACTTTTGGGCCTTCGTGGCCTGTTATAGGGTGCACTTTACTTACAATTCTGAGAGCATCACGACATACATTACGTGGTTTTCGAAAGTCTCACGCCATAAGACACTAAAGTAATTAACCTCACTTAACGAAAGACAGACCTTGAATGAGATGACATCTACACACTAGCTTAGGGGGGGGAGGGGGTCGCGTGGTATCATACCGATCGGTTGGAAGCGTCACAATATTTCGAAGCAATGGCCTTGTACAGGACGATCATGAAAAGTCGTTACATCGCACGAACGGTTCACAAATAACCAGACACTGCTGTATTTATAAAGGCCAGACGGTGAAACACCTTCGAGGGTATTGGGTCATTATTTTATATGAAAGCTATCGTTTGCCAGTCCGTGTCTTATTCAGGCGCACAGTTTCGGCGGACCTTATAGGTTACTGCATGCTACGGCTGAAAGAACGGGACAGCTTGTGTGCGTGCGTGTGCGTGTGCGTGTGCGTCTCGTGTCAGGTAACGCGACATTTCACATTATTCCAGATGGCGGGATCAGTCTATAAGAAGGAAATTGGACGTCTAGCTCAGCGGGTTGGATGATGACTGAGTGACGACACCGTAACTTCGTCCCTTTTCAGATTCTCCCCAAACACACCCCTCGCCATGCGCCCTCTTATATTCTACCTTCCACATGATTGAACCAGAAACTAGAAGATGGAAAAATAAAACCAGGAAATCAAAGCGAAAAAAAAGAAAGAAATGGGATTGAATGGAGCAACTTGGAAATCAACAACAAGCAGCAAAGAATGCGATAAAATATACAATAAAAACCCCCTCGTCATTTCTAAAGCAACGAAACGTTTGTAATGGCCAGCGAGTGCAGTTAATGGACCGGGCAGGAGCGGTTTGTGTTCGGAGGAGAAAACGATGGGAGAAAAATAATCAGAAACTGCGTGTAGTTGGGCGGGGGGGGGGGGGGGAAAAAAAATCAAAAAAAACACCGCGCAAGCAAAATTACAGACAAAAGCAGCGGGGAAACACAAAAAAATTTACACAAAACAAAAAACACGGGGAAAAAAATGGAACGTAA
>Ga0123352_10022590_pt1 | contig 10031 bp, 3 predicted proteins | sample TergutLab28metaG_FD_89700 | JGI IMG/M metagenome (GOLD analysis project Ga0123352, IMG submission 89700) | Labiotermes labralis P1 segment gut microbial communities from Petit-Saut dam, French Guiana - Lab288 P1 | ecosystem: Host-associated > Arthropoda: Insects > Digestive system > Gut ...
AACACCAACACGCCTCAAGTCAGCCTACACAATAACGCAACAAGTAGTCGCAAGCTCCTGAAGATGGATGTATTAACATCTGAAACATGTTGAGCAGTAAATTAACATAATAAAGCAAGTGTCATCAAGTTGGTCTACCTTTATTCAAATATCAAGATGGTGCACGGTCCAATACGCATAAGATCAAGATGGTGTTGGTTGTCTTTTGATTGGAAACGCATTGTCCATCGTGAATTTGTACCACGTGGCCAGATGGTAAACAAAGAGTTGTACCAGGAAGTTTTAGTGCGTTTGAGGGAGGCTGTGCGCAGGAAGAGGCCTGAATTGTGGGAAAACCAGACTTGGATGTTGCCCACGACAATGCGCCGGCTCACGCGTCGCTCCTCATTCGCAGTTATCTGCCAAAACATCAGACATCCGTTGTGCCCCACCCACCCTATTCTCCGGACTTAGAACCAGAAGACTTTTGTCCCGTTTCTCAAAATTAAAACCACTTTGAAAGGACGTCGTTTCCAAACTATAGAGGAGATTCAGGAAAATGAGAAAAGAGAACTGCGCCCCATCATGGAAAGTGCGTTCCAGGAAACATTCCAACAATTGAATAAACGTTGGGCACGGTGTATCGCCAGTAGAGGGGACTACTTTAAAGGGGACAGTGCTTAAAATGCTGTAAAATGAGCAATAAAGTCTTTATAGCTAAAGTTCGGTCTTTTTTTGAACACGCCTTTTATTTTTCATAAGGCAGTTCCTACGCAATATGTGGCCAATCCATTTAGCCTTCCTTGGTTCTGTTGTATGAAGGGTGGTCCTTTCTTCGTTGACACTATGTTTTACTTCATTTTTCACACGAGTGTTCCAACTAACCTTTTCAATCGCCTGCTGGGGTACTGGCCATCAAATCAAAACTTTTTTCTAGGGTATACCAACCGAGACAAAACAAATCTTCCTGTCATTTTTAGTACTAAGAAAAGGAAGAAAATATTCTTCTACAGCACCACCACGTCGATGTATTTCTGGGACCCAACCAGCCCTCACTCGTCGAACATTTGGAGAAAAGTGACTGAAGATTTTCCCCAACATTTATCTATTGATACTGTTAAGTACACGTGTTTTTATACCTACATAACCCTCACATGCCTGTATGACGTGGTGCTTAATTAACAACAGGAAAATATTTCAAATTTCTTTCCATGCTGCAAAAAACTGTCCCTTCTCTTATGCAACATATGATTTTATCCTCCACAAATTACATTGACAAATAAAAGTAGCCAGAAATACATCAAAGCTTGAGACGGAAGGAAGCGAAATTTCTTTCAGTGATAAAGATACAGTGTAAAGTAGGACACGGAGAGAGTGAGTAGCTTAGTCATCTTGCAGAGTTTTGAATTGTAACACGAGACGAGAATTTCTCATAATGCTGTAAGCCATTGAACGAGACTGAAATAGACCAGCGAGGTTAAACACTTTCCAAGATGAACGACAAAAGGAAAATAGGATTTTCGCATTTCAGTGCTGCCACACTAATGGCAAACGAAATTTAAAAGACCAAATTTTTAAGTATTTGGACAACTTATTGCGAAGAGAAGTAATTTATAAAAACAGATTTAGATAGGAAAAAAGGCGCTCACACAGAACAGGTGACAGCAGTTTAAAAAACACTATTAATGCCGGCAAAGGTAAAGGTAAAGTTCACCCTAGAACAGGCCACGAAGGCCCAGAGGAAGAGTAGAGGTGTACCTCTACTCTTTCTTTAACCTCGGCTTTAGATGATGGTAGGTGGTCAACGCCAAGCCCCGGCCGCTTTTTCCCCTAGAAAAGGACACGGTACCCATTGTATAGGAGGCTGGGTGGGCCCCAGCGCCGGTCTGGACGGGTACGAAAAATCTCGCCCCCAACGGGATTCGATCCCCGGGCCGTCCAGCCCGTAGCAAGTCGCTATACCGACTGAGCTATTCCGGCCAACCTCTTAATGCCAGCAAAAAATGTTAAGCTAGTGTAATTGTACTTGTTGAAATCCCTGTCTAGCTATTGATGTACGTGCGGATGTTTGCAACTCGGTTTTGATATCTACAGCAGTTTGTATAACCACGTCACTTCGTCGTAGAACAAAGAAAAACTGCCACGTGGTAATTTGTAATCTGCCTTTATATACCCACAGAACAATGGAAAAGTAAATTTGCACTATGTATGACATGAAAAAATAAATCAGAGTGGAGGTTTAACTTCACTGTTTTTTTGGCATTGACAATTGAAAAGCCGAATAAAACCAATTAAAATGTAATTAATAATAAACATAGGTCTTAAAATGTGTACCTTAATGAGCCATGGTAAATGTAGATGATCACAGAAAACATTTTAAAATTTTACACCAGAAATTTTCATGAGATACGTAAATAATTGTGTTTACATGAGTATGTTCTGTAAACGTAAATGTTTTGACTTTTTGGTAGTAGAGATGAGGGTGTAGTGCCTAAACACCACGTTAAATTATGAGAATGTTCTCTGAAGTCTGTCTGCTCCCATATTTTTATTCTTGTCTCGGAGACAAATTCGTGTAATCAAAACTTTTCGTGGCAGTCCTCTCGTCGTTCTGTTGTTTCCTCCCCGTACAATAAACTCCTCATTAGCATCAGTGTTCGTACTTGTACTGCGACGGCCGGAACTGAGTAGACCGACCACGCTGTATTAGGAAGGCACCCGGTTTTATTCCCGACCTGGACGACGACAATAACGTGAGTCTTTACTCTATTTTTAATCAGAATCTCCAAACAAATGTCGGGCTTGAATCTCTATTAGAGCACATTCACTCCCACATTCCCTCTCTCAGCATCATACACCAATCATCCTACTTGGACGGTATGTGGTCACAAATGCTGAGATCTTCGTAAAATGAAGCTCAAGTTAGAACAGTATGATACATGCTTTCCTTTCGGTTGTTCTTTTCCACTTCCTATTTACGCTTAGAACGAACACTATGTTCCAAAACTCCAGAAGCCTTGAAGATGAAGGCACTACTTACCCTCGACCTTTCAGGATGTCAACCTCGCCATAGGGCGCAACATCCACAAGAACCAGAATACTCAAAAGCATTGTTGTTTTAATAATCCTTACGTGAGACTTTCCTTGTTTAGAATTTCCGAAATCAGTGAGAGGATAAGCCTTACAACACAAAGAAAGGTTATATTACAGACTCTTGTCATAACTGAATATTTGTCGTGCATTTCAGTATCTCGTATGTTTATCCCTATGACGACTTGGATAGAAAGTATATTTAGGAAAATGACAAATGTAACATAATATTTATCTGGCAACCTCCAGAACTATTAGGCATAAAGCGAAAAATAATATTATAATCACAACTGTAAACAAACGTTGTGAATATGTGTTGGCTTAGGGCACTATTAAATTGTGGGGGATATGAAGATTTGATAAAATATTCATTTCCTGTGAAGCAAGAAATATTTTTACGGTTGAGTCTTTATGGATTTCGCTGTATACAAGTCGATTCCTTACGCAGGGCCTCTATTCTATAAATTAACATCTCCTCGCCTTGAAGTTGTAAATAACGTGACAAACATATCACTCTCTATGTTGGTCTTCTTTACAATTTTCTTTTTCCAAGACCTGGGCATGTGGGCGATGGAATGAACTAACAATAGCATGTTTATCTCAGTAATTAACCAACTTGATGCACAAAATTTTTGTTTTACAATAAGTTTATTTCATGCCTCTACATGTTTCGAGCACATGTGCTCAACATCAAGTTGGTTAATTACTGAGCTAAATATACTGAGATGCACGGTCAGCAAAACGTCAAAATTAACTATAGCATTTTTTCCTCTGTGCACCAGACATTTTACAGAAATTTATACAAAACCACCAACAATCCTTTAAGCACAAATTATATTTCCTTTACAGAAACTAACCCTGTATATATTTAACTCAACGGTATGAATTACGTTTAAATTATAAATTTATAATTATCACTCTCATCAGACCATAGCTCTCTAGCAATACTAGAGTCTCGCAGTCAGCTTTGCTTTCACATGCAGTAAACAGTAAACATCAAGGACATGAGTATAACAATTAAGGTGCGGAGTATGGGAAATATATTACGGCTTTCGTGACATCATGGTTTAAAACAAAATAATTTCTAAAAACCTGCTAAAGTTGGGCCCCCTGCTGTGACTGCTACACTCTAGTGGCATTTGGTAGCAAACGGACTTTTTAAAATAACATTTAGCTTTTTCTTTTTGTTAATAAAAGCAATCTTGAGTGGGATCAAATATTTTTTTATATATTAGTAACAAATGTATTATATAATTACTTGTATTAGTATTTTGGTAAAAAAAAAAAAGGGACTGTAATTATTTCAGTGATATGTCCGTAAAACAAAACGTTTTAGTTGGTGTTTGAATATATTCTTGTATAAAAGACTTTTCTAGTATTCAACAGTATTTTGTTAACAAGGGGGACTTCTAATTAGCGTAAGAGCGACGTTTAGTAACAACAGTACTTTCTATTTGTGTTCAACAACGTTTCAGTAATAAAATCTTTGTAATTAGTGTTTATCGATACTTCAGTTGCAAAGGAACTTCTTAATTATAGTGCAATTACCGCAGGTAATTAGTCCCAGATTCTATACAGTATCTGCAGGTACATACCTTCGTAAATGATAGGTTCTTTCTCCCGGAAGTATGTAAGAGCGGGGAAGTTCTTGATCCCATAGTGCTTAGCGAGTCGCTTGTCGTTGATTTTGACGAAGTCCACCCCGAAAGTGTCTGTATCGTCATCTATCTTCTCGAGCTCGGCTAGAACCTTGTCGCAAGTCAGACAACTCCTCGCATCTGAAAACACGCAGCCAGTAAGTCAGTAGGTTGGCTGACGTTACATGAAATTCAAAATTATCTGTAACCCAGAAGCCAAAGTTTTAGGAAATTCTATACCGAAACACTTAATTTGATATGACACTGAGCAGTTCAGTTACAAGTATTAATATTCTCAAAACACTTTTCCTTCTTTTACTAGTATCCTCTCATATACTCCCCTTTCTTCCATACGGCCAAATACCTAAATGTCTAGTGTCTATGACGTATTCCACATTAATTTTGGGTTTATTTATTCCCGCCCGCATCTGAACTACGCATTCCATCATGCCATGACTGCCTAAAATTATTAGTCCACTTATGCAAATTATGAGTATATAAAAAGTTTATGATTACTTAATATATCTCCACTTATTTACATTCCCCTTTATCCACATATTTTCTTCAACGCTTTATTTCAAAATAACTGAAAATAACATCTGTGACTAGGATAAGCTGAATAAATCACACACAATATCTACTAAAACCAAGTTTTTACCACGCGTAAAAATCCTGTAGCCCGCGCCCACATTTTAAAATTATATATATGCATATATATATATATATATATATATATATATATAACGTAACAATTCAGGTTTACTTGTTGTTGTGATTTTTAAACTTGCGGCCCACCAACCAAAACGCAGCAAATTTCGTGACCTTTGTCAAAAAAAAGTTCGAAGTTCCTATGTGAGACGCATGACTATATGGTATTTCTGGTAATTTAAATTTTAATATTTGTCTTTGCACCCACTTAACTTTCTCTGTTACTTGTTTTCTTTTAGGTCGGAAAACTATCTTCCTTACTTGTTTAAAACCTCGTCTTATTATGAAATTCACACATCATGATAATCAAAGCGTGCTGCAGGAAACAAATTCAGACATTTGTATCCTGTTTTCTCTAATTCGGAACACATGACTTTGGGTTAAATTATGTAAAAGTCCCAGAGCTTTTGTTTAGATATTTGTTTGTTTGTAATTCTGCTCGGATATACTATGTATAAGGAGTTTGACGTTCAGGTTACCGTGTATCGTGATAAATTCTTATAATAAAACCAACTACATGCATGCAGGAACAGGACGGAACCAGTTCCGTCCTGTTCCTGTTTGCAAGCTGTCAGCAAACCTGTATGACATACACCATTGCTGTGTGTACAGTAAAAAACTCCCGATGATGGACAGAGGAACTGTCCGAAACATGTAGAGTTCTATTCCAAAAAAACTGAGAAATTAGTTCATCTAGTTGGTTTTATTATAAGAATATAATGAGTTTTACGGATTAACGGAATTGATGTGAACACAATAAATTATTAACCTTCACGTTTAATCACACATTGCGTGCCAGATCGTCAAGCCAGGCATTGCACAATATGCCTCTCCTTTGTCTACTTGCCAAGAATGAAACAATGGCAGGAATGCAGGAAAAGAACGAATGTACCAACACAGAATCAAAGAATAACTACAGTACAAATAGCGAGTGGTAATTTGATCGTTACTATCAACAAAACTGAATGATACTGTCCAAATTCCGTTGTCACCTACTGCTCTCTGCGTTACATTTGGCACAGTCCAGTCTGCAGACTTTGTAGCAAGAGCTGTACTGTTTTGGATATGTTAACATTTCAATTCGACGATTCACGAAGCCTCCGCGCATTATGTAAGATTTCAACTCTCTTTTATCCTGAAAAAAATTTATAAAATGTCATGTTTCATCAATAAAATTTAAAAAGAAGGTATTCATTTGCCTAGATGTCTAGGTTCAAGATGGTTAAATATGAAAGATGAAAATCCGAAATACCTGAGAAAAAAGACATTACGTGATAATATACTTCTAGAAGTAGATTTCACTTTCCAATTTCAACACTAGCAACTCAAGATTTAAGTAATACTGAATGCAATAAAGGATCCAGTATTTCATGTACTCATTCATTCATGTGTTCTTCCGTCCGTCCGTCTGTCTGTTTTTACAAATTGTAATTTCAAAGAATAATTTTAATTTCGTAGTCTTTATCCACCTTCAAAGGAATTCTCAGAAGATGCACACAGGCTGATAATCAATAACGAAGATATACCATAATTTGAACTCTTCTAAAAACATTAATATTGTGATCGGATTAAGGATTAACAGTTGGGCTAGACATATGTCACGTAGGGAAGGGACGATAAATGTATCAAAAATTACTTTTGGAACCTGAACAGGTAAGACACCTTCTAAGACTGCCTGATCCGAAGCGTTAGGCTAGACATAGAAAAATACATACATACGTACACATACATACATTCATATTCACATACGTACATGTATAGAAACATACATACCTACGTACGTACATACATAGATACATAATACATACATTCATACATACATAGATACATAATACATACATACATAGATACATACATACATAAATACACACATACATACATACATAATACGTACATACATACATACACACATACATACATATATCTACACAAAAGGTCACATACGTTCAAGTGCACGGGTCACTACAATGTCCACCCTAGGGTACTCTACCTACACACGTGCCTGCTGTGTGTACAGCAGACAATAGCACTTTATCTTTGCTTAACCTTTTGGCGCCGGAATTATTTTTTTTTAACTTTAGCACACCCTGTATATAAAATGTGAATAATACAGGAACCAAATATGTTAGAATTCTGAAACAAAATGCATTTTGAAGAGAAAAAAACGGAGAGTATATACCATGTTTAAAATATTCAGTACATATATTTGTTGAATAAATATATAAAATGCAACGTTTAGAGGTTAGCGGTGCAGTACGACCACTATAGTTGACATTAGGCGTCAAAAGGTTAATCTACGTAGCGCCTGTACCTGAACCTGAACCACGTGTACTTTTTAAAAGAGTTATGCAAATTTTCAACTTATCATTTTACATTCACCACGCACTGTGATTTCTTTCAAAGTGTGATGTGTTAGGTTCCTCACCAGAAAGCGGGCTTTCCTCCGATTTTAATATCCTTTCTTCAGTTCATCTAGGAAAAATTCCATATCAAGATATTAAAATAAACACTCATCACTTCCTTCCACACAATTGCTAATTTACAATTCAGAAACTTTCTCCCATATGATGATGTGAGCTAAAACTTTAAGCTAAGAAATGATCACTAATTTCTTGTCAAATTAAAATATTTTATAGCCTATAATTATTTCAGTGGCGTAACAGCCCGTCTCGGGCCTAAGCCACCTTACAGGTGAAATTTCTACACTACACACAGACACACACAAGCACACACACACAAACACATACCCTGTAAAACTCCTCTGCAACAGTGATCAGCTTGCCTCAGAGACCGCTACCTACACAACAAACACATAAGACGAACGTCTATGTCTTCAGCAGGATACGAACCCGCGATTCAAGCAATCAAGAGGTTTCAGAAACATGTCTTAGACCGCACGACCAATTTTATAGCCCTATTAAAATAAACGTTAGGTTTTATGAATGTACACTTTCACTTACGGTGCTGGGATAGCTCAGTCTGTAAAGTAACTGGGCCAGGGCTGCCGGAACTATGACACACTTGTCCAAAATGACCCGTGGAAAAATTTACTTGGCACGCACCATTCACTGCTGTCCCAGGTGTTTTATTTCCTTTGCAAGACCAGCGTCTCTATATTGTGAAGTGCATGTGTATATGTACACATATCTTACTTCGTAGAGACTGTACATAAATTAATATTGCTACCAAATAAAATCGCGAGTGAAACATTTTTACACAAATCGGGAGATGTGCGAAGTGCTAACTGGATATTTATCACTGGGGCTTGGGCCTGGCGGTGACTGGACGAATATGTGACATTGGGCAAAATGTTTTACAAATTTCTTTTCAAACAGGAAGAAGTAGCAGCCCCGGTTACTTCCACATTTTTCTTCCTTTTCACATTCCTGATTCGATCTTCATTAGAAATAAAATATAATAAGTGTATTACTCAATAATAAATTATAATACGCATTAAAAATAATGAAATAATTAGTAATAATTATGGAAGTATCCAAGGCCTTATTTTGCTCTTCAAAATTCCCATGTGCACGCGAAAGTATTTCCTCGAAATTTATAGACAATTTGGGCTCGCGTAATCAAAATGTTTTGCCAACACTGAGCTAGGCTATGAGCTAGAAACGTGAGAAATTATTGTTGGATTTCCAGGCACAGGCAAAACAGGTCCCTTCTCTCAAGCTTTGAGACCGACCCTGCAATCCATCCGACCGCCAGTTCGTGAGTACAGAGGCTTCTGTCCCCGGAATAAAGCGGTCGTATATCCTCATGTCGTCAGCAAAGAAAACTGTAGCTTTACTCTACATGTTACCGTGTAAAATGCAAACATACGTCTTCACTTCTGGTAAATCTAAAGCAATCCCATTACAGACCAGGAAAGACCATCAGGGTTCCAGGAGGCTGAGGCTCCCAGATTTCATGACAGTCGGCACATGAAGGTGGTAAGGTTGTCAGCCCTACGCACCGGCCGCGTTTACCCCAAGAAAATATTCCTGGTACTCATTTCTGTTAGAGCCTGCGTCGACCCCAGAGCCATAGTGCGGCTGGAAGGATTATGTCAATTAAAAATTCCAATGAGATCATCGGGAATCGAACCCTCCACCTTCCGGCTTGTAGCGCAGTGCCTCAACCAAATGCGCCAACGCTTGTCCCTTACCTGGTGTGTGACCCCATTTAATTAGGGAGATGAGTATCCAGAAAATTGCTACCTCCAAAGGACCAACGCAGCAAGTTCCTCCAAAACGCTTACGCTCCTCTACCAACCTAAATGATGCCACGCACCAAAAGAACCAAATTTTAAGCCTTTCTGTGCTGTTATTTTATGTTTCCTTTACTAAACTAAACTAAACTCCGTGGCCTTAGTCCGCACGCGAACTATATCGACAGAGCGGCCGCCGCCGGTCGGCGAAGTTAGTGCCAGCTTTTGCGGATAGAGGGGTGTCACGTGGTCAGCGCAACGGGTCCCCACAGCCGTTAATCTCTGTTTTCTAGACCTGCAGCCGTTACTTTTTTTCATTCAAGTAGCTCCTCAATTGACCTCACGAGGCTGAGTGGACCCCGTTCCAGACCCACTACTACTCAGAAAATCTGGTAGCGCCGGGGATCGAACCCGGGACCTCT
>Ga0123352_10022591_pt1 | contig 10031 bp, 9 predicted proteins | sample TergutLab28metaG_FD_89700 | JGI IMG/M metagenome (GOLD analysis project Ga0123352, IMG submission 89700) | Labiotermes labralis P1 segment gut microbial communities from Petit-Saut dam, French Guiana - Lab288 P1 | ecosystem: Host-associated > Arthropoda: Insects > Digestive system > Gut ...
TAAACCATCTTCAGGGAGCTATTAGTTCATGCTAAAGTTACTTATCTCTTGTTGGGATGATGGTGTTGTAGAAGCATGTCTGTAATAAAATATGCTATATTAACTATCTTTTTCTAAAATTTTTATTTATAACACTTGTTATGCTGGCATTGTGGTAGCATGTCTATACTAGCTTATATTATGATCTGTTAGCTATCGTCTTCTACAACTCCAGGTATATTATCCTGGTCGTCCTAGTGCTTATTGATGTAGAATCAGATAATTGGTATATTGGCTAGTACAGTTTGATCCCTTACTGTTACATGTTTGCGATGGGTTCAGATGTTGTGTTAGTCCTCCTCCTGCTGTACTGTGTCTGAGCGTGTACTGTTTGGTATGGTTCTAGTTATATTTGCTGCCCTGTAGAGGGGGTTGATCTCGTTAACCTGTTGCTCCGTGATTAGATCTCCATGTATATAGTGCGTTTGTATATACAGGTTTTCCCAGCATGTCATCTGTGTGCTTTTATAGCAGTGTTTTAGTAATTGCATAGTTTCCTTTTGTGGACCATATTCATGTCTGTTCTGCAAGATGTGTAATGCATATGCCGATTGTGGGTTATTATATTTAATGTATCTGATGTGCTCCTTGTATCTTATATGTCGGAGATTTTAACTACTTTAACAAATTAAAGTTTTATAGTGTCAAACGAGAAAGTGTGCATGTGTTGGTGATTATTGAGAATATGCTGATTTTATTTAATCACCTGTTAAGTCCACTGTGCAGAAAGCATCACTGATGAGATGTTCATGTCTAGGCATTGTTTTGAATTCATAGATAAAACTGAAATTATTGTAAATTTTCATATTTAAGTAAATTCACCATGAAGATGACTCTTGAGATTGTGATTCTGAAAATGCCTGGAATACAGGGTTAGTCAGGCAACAGTTGTGTGTACTAACAGTTCATTGAACTCACTATTTATCATATAACTTCTGACCAAAGAGTATGTAATAACAGGTAAATATTTACACAGCCTTGTAAAACTTTCTTAGAGGTAAATGAAATGCAGACACATGTGACAAAATTTGAAATTCAGGTGAGAAAACTGTCTTGCACATAAGTACAAAGAATTTTGGCCACATTCCTTCTACAACAGACCTAGCAATTATGAAAAAGGCAACAATGAACTTACCCAGAACTTCATGGGGACTCATGTCTGCAAAGTGGGGTAAGGTCTTAATGCGAAGTATGAGCTGTTCCAGAGAGACTCTGTGCAGTTCAGGCACAGGCTGCCCCAGGAAGTGATTCTCATAACGATGCCTGGTAAACAGGTGTATGCATACACCTGGCATCACACGTCCAGCACGCCCTTTCCGTTGCAATGCGTTTGCTTGAGATACCCATACTAGCTCAAGACTTTCCATGTTGTTGTTAGTGTGAAACCTTGGAAGAACAAACTATCATTTTCATGGGAAAACTACAGTACTTACTAACTCTGCGGATAAATTTTGTTCTAACTTCCTGTGTATCAACAGTCCCTGCAAGCTTGCAAGTCAAAAAAACTACCTTAAAAGCATTATTTCCAACTTTTGTATTCTACTGCACTGTACTTCTGCACACAGAAGAAATTAGGCTCTACACTACATAAAATTTCTTTTTGTACTATATTAGAAAGTTATGAAACAAATTTAATTCCCTGCAGTTTAAGTTACTTGTCACTTCATGCAATAGCATACTGAGCACACTGGAATTATGAATAGACTGAAAGACTGACAACGCACACCACCTACAGATAAAACAATGTGCATGTCAGGTGACAACAGACACAGCCAAACATGTATATATTAACAGTATAAGCCCAACATTCCCTACAGAATAAAAACAAACACCAAATCCTTAATTATACATTTTCCTTACCTTTTCTCTTTCATCTTGCCGCAGTCAATGACGAACACACAATCATCAATTGTCAGAGAAGTCTCAGCAATATTCGTTGATAAAACAATCTTACGAACACCTGGCTTTGGTTTCCTAGATGTGAAAACAAGACTGTAAAAGCATACAACAGCGTACACTTGACAAGCACATTTGGTAGAAGGAATCAGAGTACACTAAATTTATCCTCTGAGAATTACTTATTAGAAATGATAAACTTGTACAACTCATTTACAGCTGCTCTATGACCTCAAATAAGGTGCAAAATTCAATTATGTTAAGTAAAACCTCCCCTAAATTGAGAATTGTCATTTAACACACAAAACCAAACATTTTGTCTTTTGCTACAAAGGTAAGAACAAGACTTACCTGTTACAGAACTTATTCACTTTTACGTTACTTACATTCCAAAACACAATACATATATACACTTTGTTTAATTTAACTTTCAGCTTGAATTTAACAGAGTACTAAATTTAAGGATAATATAACTATGAAGTTAATGTATTCTAACCTCAATCCAAACTTCCTTTTGTTTCACTAATGTGGGAAGGGACCCACCATTGATCTTTCAATATCATGAAAACTCCGTAATGTACATACTGCATTTCAGTTGTTTGATTTTCTGGAGAATTATACAACTTGCAAAAAAATGTTTTGGACACATATGTGTTTCACTCCCCTCTAAGAATTTTGTTCCAAATATTTTTTGCTCTGATAAAAAATTACCAAGTTATGTTGGAGAGTCATGCATAAATGCATTATGTCTTCAACTAAACTGCTGGTTCATTTTGCCTGATTTCAAGTGAAAATGAAATTGCATGACGGTTTGTCATGAGACTCTCCAGTATTAAATCTAACAACAATCTATTCAGTGGTTCTCCAGTCATTATATTCATACAGGCAGACGGATAAGTTTTAATATGTTTAAATATGCACTGTGCAGGGATGTGAATACACATATACATACATACGAGGGTGTATCAAAAAGTTCCGAAACTGGACCTATAGACTAGAATGTATTTATATGATCTAAGTTTTGGGAGCATCCCCTTCAAAATAGTCCCCTTGTGCAGCAACACATTGATCCCAGCGCCGTTGCCACTGCTGGAACGCGTGCTGGAAGTCCTGTTCTGGAACTGTACCAAGAACATTCTGCGATTCCCACTGGATCTCCTCCACTCTGTAAGAGTGGCGATCCTTTAGCTGCAGCTTCATCTTTGGGAAGAGGAAGAAGTCGCAAGGGGCCAAATCTGGTGAGTAAGGCGGATGTGGAAGTGTGATAATGCTGTTGTGGATGAGAAACTCACGCATTATGAGAGCTTGGTGAGCGGGTGCATTGTCATGGAGCAGGCAATTGTCCGCATGCCACACTTCTGGTCAATTTCGCCGAATGTCCTCCCTCAGACGGTGAAGAAAACTGCAGTAGAACCTGGCGTACACGGTCTGGCCTTCAGGGGCAAATTCATGGTGCACAATCCCTCGAATGTCAAAAAACATGATGAGCATGCTCTTGGTCGCGCTGCAGCTCTGCGTCACCTTCTTCGGTCTTGGGGATCCTGGGCTCTTCCATTGCGAAGACTGTTGTTTAGTCTCGGGATCATGCCCGTAAGCCCAACTCTCGTCCCCGGTGATGACCCTTGACATGAAGGATGTGTCATCCAGGGCACGCTGACGAAGCTCTTGACAAATTGCAACATGCTGCTCTTTCTGTTCAGGGGTCAGAAGCCTGGGCACGAACTTTGCAGCAACGCAGTGCATGTTCAAATCACACGTGAGAATTATCTGCACTGTTCCGTGTGACACATTAATGATCGCAGCCATGTCCTTAATGGTTCTCCGATGATCCTCATGCACAAGCCGCTGAATTGTTTCCACATTTTTACGTGTTGAGCTCGTGGAAGTTCGCCCTGACCTCTTGTTTTATGAGTGATGTTCTGCCTCTCCTGAAGCGCACTCACTACTCGAAACACCTCACACGACTCGTACCCTCATTTCCATACGCACGTCGTATCATTTCAAAAGTCTCCGCTCCAGATTCGCCGATTTTCATGCAGAATTTGATGTCTGCTCTCTGATCCAGTGTCACGTCCATGCTGAAATTGCAAATTTGAAGGCACACGTGGTGACAAACACTCGTGTTGTGCAACTCCCAATGTTCACAAAGCAACGCCACTTGGCATACTGAGTGGTGACGTTCCCTCCTCCCAAGCACAGCACACGCATTCATGTACTGCCATAGGTTGGCATTCTGTGTAACTAGTCTCAAAATGTTTTGATACACCTACGTACATATCTCACATACTCCAGTGCTCTAATTTTTTATTGTGATACACGTGACAGACCATAAAGCAATTAAAATTAAAATTTATTTACTTTTACTACAAATATATACAATTCACACATATCTGTGAATCCAGTACCCATTTCTTGATAAGAGTACAATAACACTACCATAATTCTTCAATATTGCCAACTTAAATATAACAGCCATGGGTCTCTCTGCACAGTGGTGACTGATTATATCTCAGTCAAACTATGGAAGATGCTGATGAATTCAAATTTGACCCTTTGGTGATGAAAGATGAATTTACTGAACATGCAATGTGATGCTGAAAAAACCATGTCCCCTATAATCACTGGCAATGAACATGCAAAGCAATGGGCAGCCATTTAAATCCCCAGTCTTTTTCACAGGACACTGGGCACTTAATTCTGGCACCAAAGGGTTAAGTGAAACAACACTTCTGAATTTACTTACTTGAATACTTCAGCCTGCTCTTCACTAGTGAGTGCTGAATGTAGTGGTACCAACACAAACTTCCCAGAGCGAGGAGTTATGACAGGATGATCCATCAATTGATCATACAGAGTTGAAATCTCAGCCAAGCCCGGAAGGAATACCTAGAGAATTTCTAAAAGTTCTACTTCCCTTAAATTTGTGGACACAAAAACACTAACTACAGCTGCCTTGGACAAGCAGTCAAAAAAAGGACAGAATATTAAGTGACAAATTCAATGGTTAGGTCTGTCCAAGAGGTTGTTAGGAACCTTAAGAAACATATACTATCTGTAACGATTTAATAGCCAGAAAAATGAGATATCTGGCAAACCTCTGGTCCCAGAGGTGCTGGAAAAGCCAGTTTATACTGTGTACAGTTATATAAAATATTTCACATGACAAAATTAAATTGGATACCCCACTTTAATGCTCTTTTTGAGAATCACAGAACTTAACACTCCACCAAGAAAAACTTCTTCTTCTGCATTATCTTCACTACCTTCAAACTGTATCATCCTTAGACATTACCATAAGGGTTGTTGTTCTGTAGATAAAAGAGGTCTCTAGCATTCTCTACCCTCCCATTAGTGTATCTCTTTATCTGTGTAGTCTTTTTGCTTATGCATATTTTCTGTCATTTGCATTCTACAATGTTCATGTATCTGCCATTCATCACACTTGCTGGTCACATTCAGTCAGTATTGGTGGTGTCCCAGTGCAGACTCAGGGCACTTCCACATACAATTAAGAAGAATTATCACTTCAGTCAGCTTGAACAGTTTGAAATCTAGAAAGAACCATCTGCAGTGTGGAGACATAAACTATACAAAAGCAGACGTTAATTCAACATACAAAGAGAGAAAGATTTCTCACAGTAACTACATGTGCTTACCAGAATACATCCTTGTGCTGGGAAATCATGCACACCATCAACAATCCATGTGATGACAGTCTCTATAAGATCATAGTTAATCTTCTCTGGAGCCATCAAATATAAATTCTTGCATGTTAGCTTTTTATAATCTGTTTTTAGTACAAATGAAAGGAAGGTACTGTAAATTAACCCACAGCAGTAACAAAAAATGCAGTGTTAAAGTTGGGGGTAGAGCTGAATGTGCATTTCTTGAAACACCTAATTTTTAGTTTATAAGTCAACAAGAAGGAGAGACGAGAATAGGCTAAAATTGTACAGGAGGCTAAGATCCTTCTTGATCCACAGTGTCAGGGAGTAAATGTTACATCTGTCCCCAACTCAAGTCATTCATCAACACTGAATGATAAAATGAAGTACCTATTTAATGAATCTGTGAGGTAATAGCCTTTCTTACACAGGGGGTGCAAATGTTTTTCAAGAATCTAAAAGTCACCTCAAAGTCTAGGCAAATGAAAGGTGATATGAAGCATGTTCCACACTGAGGACCTGCAAATATTAGGCACAACCACACACAATTTTGTTCCCACAGTGACCTGGCACCCAGGAATTTGTAGCCTTGTACTGCACTAAACCAAGGTCTTCACTCAATGAGGTTTTGCAAAATTGCATCAAGAAAACATTCATATTCTTGTGAGACAATTTTGTATATAATTAGGCTGGAATAACTACGTTGAATACCCAGTTAAAGAAACAAATCTGACAGAAATAAATACAATTACATAAGCAATAATATCAAACTAATTTCTCAAATATTTAATGACATAAAAACTAAAACAACCTCAGTAAAAAAGATGAAGTGACTATAATTCCTCATGTGGCATGACTCTTGTGCAAAATGCAGTATATGAAGTTAGATGATAAAGACTATGGCTGTGTTGTAATAACTTCAAGCACGCAGCACATGTCAATACAGATTGTTGTTTCAATCTCAACTACACTAAATCAATGTACTAAAGCCAAATATATTTTACAGTAAGTGTCAAACATTCACTACTTTGAAATTCACTGAATACAGGAAAATAACATACTTTATCTAGGACTTTGGACAGAGACAAAAAACATATTTAATTATATGTGACTTCACTAAATCAAAATTTCATTGTGTTTAGCTTGATTTATTAGTATTTCCTCTAAATGAAAGCTGGGATAGCTCAGATGGTCCAGTGACTCGTTATGGGCTGGACGGTCCGGGGATCAAATCCTTGTGGTGGGCGAGATTTTCCACACCCATCCAGTCGGGCTCTAAAGCCCACCCAGCCTCCTATACATTAAGTACCGGGTCTTACCCAGGGGTAAAGAGGCCGGGGCATGGCATTGATCACCCCCCTCCATAAAGCGCTGAGGTTAAAGAAACAGTAAAGCTATACCTCTACTGCTCTTCTGGGCCTTTGTGGCCTGTTCTAGGGTAAACTTTACCCTTACCTTTACCTCTAAATGAAACATATTTATGAAGCAATTATGATGCCTGCAGTCCTTTAAACACCTAACCACCTTCATGTGCTGATTGTCTTGTAATCTGGGAGCCTTAATCTCCTGGAACCCTTAGGGCCTCTCCAGGCCTGTAATGGGATTGCTTTACCTTTACAGTCCTTTAAATGCTTTCTTATACAAACTTTATGACAGTGTACAACACTCTTGATCAGGTGTGTGTGTGTGTGTGTGTGTGTGATGCAGCTGGTTGGGCAATATAGTATTGCAACACTACAATTACCCTCTAGTGAAGCCAGCCATACTTTCATAATGCCTAATTGCTAGCCTGAAAAGATCAAGTTCCACTCACACTGACATTAACACTTGTTCAAAATTTTGTCAATGTTGAGATAGTGCTGTCTGTATGAGTCAAAAGACAATTTAAAAATACCATAATACATAAATAAAACAATCTATAAATTAGCTGACATTTCAACAACTAGTAGCATCACATATGGCAAGCTATTATAGTGATGCCTGTACAAAACACACTGCATAACAGAACTGACCTTTGTAACGATAATATAACTGAGTTATACTCAGGTTTTCATCTTTAGTGGCTGCATTTTTTATGACTGCTGCTGCCCCCTGAATATCAGCTGTTTCAAGATCGCATTCTAAAGATGTCATGTCACCAAGAATGGATGTGCCAGACTTTTTCATTTTCCGTGCACTGACAGAATCCTCTTCTAAAACATAATCTGTCATGTCCAGAATGTCCTCCAAGAACAGCTGTTCTACCGGAAAAGTGTGACCTGAGATACAACCATACAATTCATACAAAATGTTCTTTCCATTTCTTTATGTTTCAATCCCACATCTTACTACAAATGCATATGAGACATGCTAAGACATACAGATGATATTATTTATCCTCTCTTGTACGTGCCTGAAATTGCTGTTAAAAAGAATAAGCAAACACATTACGAGTACAGGCTACAGACAGGCAGCGCTATATAAGCTAGCTTCCATCCGTATCAAATCCCAAGTTACTAATCTCCACAGTCAATGCTATGAGAACCTCAAATCTCACAACATGGAACAAGTTACATTTTGTGGGAGATTTCTCGTCTAGTAAATATTTCTTGTGCACCTAATCTACAAGTGCCCTGACTCTTACTCACCAGAAATGTGTACTGTAGACACTTGCCCAAAGTAGTTGGAGAACAGGTCAATATTTAGCGTTGCACTCATGAGTATGACCTTCAGATCAGGCCGCAGAGGGAGAAGGTGTCGCAGAATGAGGAGTAGGAAATCACTGAAAATTAGAAGCTCTGGAAACTGACAACTTCTTTCTTTGTAATGAAACAAAATACTCAACAACTTTAACAGTCTTCAGTGCAAGGCACAAATGGGAATTCTACAACAAATGGGTAGGTGCTGTGCTCTATATATTATATTTGTCAGATCAAGAAGTGCCTCCACTCTGGAAATTGCAAATGTCTGGAGAGAGTAACTGTGGTTTGAACAAACAGAAACATAAAATATTGGAGAGCAACTTCAGAACATGAAGCAATTTCACATGGTTGGTTGAGAAAGTTCATTGCAATTCCTTAAGCACACACAGCAGATAAAATACTATTCAATATTTTCTGTACCACCAGTATTAAGACTTTAACATTGTAATACAAATTAAATTACTTCAGCCAACTATTTAGTTTACCAAATGTTCAAATGTGTCATTGTAATATATTTCTAATAAAAACACACAAGCACTCATACATGTGTGTGTGTGTGTGTATGCATGCACATGCACATACCTCTCACTGCTGCGCTCATGTACTTCATCAACAATGATGTGAGAAGCAGACTGCAAATGCGGATCGCTTTCTAGTCTCCGCAGCAATATACCCGTAGTACAGAACAACAGTCGAGTTGATGATGACATCTTACTCTCCAAGCGTATCTGGGGTGTGAGGGGGGGGGGGGGAGGAGAAAAAAAAATCTAAGTGATCACTGTGATGCCACAGAACTTACTCACAACCAATAACACTAACAGAGATTGCAAATGGTTTTTCATTATTCCACTATGTAAATTTAGAACCATGAAATCCAAAACAGTAATAACAAACATTCCACACTTCTTAAAATTTCACAGAATGAAGAAAACTGTCGTTATTATACTCTGACTAAACGATGATAACATATCTGTATCATGCAACAGTAGCAGAGATGATTAAAGTTTTGTCCCTTCATCTTTAGTTAGTCTACTGTCAGACAATCAAACAGATTACAATAATCCAAGCTCAGTACAGAAGTAATTTTTGTTTTACAACAAGAATGTATTCTGGTAGATTGAAATTTGACAGTCAAATCTTCTGACGCACCAAATGTTACCTGGTACCCAACCGTGTTGCCAATTTTTTCTACTCGTTCCTCTGCTACTCTTTCAGCTACACCAATGGTTGACAGTCGTCGTGGTTGTGTACAAATTATCTCCACATGCCTCCTACTAGCTGAATCCCAATTTAGAAGCCAGCTATCAAGCAAGAACTGAGGAATCTGGAAATAAATATAAAGCTCTGCTTGCCTCTGACCTTCTTCTATCACCCATGAAAATATGTACATGGTCACCGAATTTCACAACCACTACACTAGGCTAAACTTACCTGTGTACTCTTGCCACACCCAGTCTCGCCACAAATCACCACCACCTGATGCTGTTCTACTGTATCCAAGATAACTTCCTTGTAGTTCCAGGCTGGCAGCATCCGTCGGCCCTTAAGTGCTCTCATGTAACGGAACTCATTTTGTTTCTCCCGAAACTTGCGAACAATATTTTCATCATCCCTGTAACACACATTACAATTTAATAAAAATATACAAGCAACAAGAGAAGAGGAGGAGAAAAAGAAGCAGGAGAGTGGAGGAGGAAGGGGGGGGGGGGGGCCAAAAAAAAAAGCTAACACAAAAAATAAGAAAATTTGA
>Ga0123352_10022592_pt1 | contig 10031 bp, 6 predicted proteins | sample TergutLab28metaG_FD_89700 | JGI IMG/M metagenome (GOLD analysis project Ga0123352, IMG submission 89700) | Labiotermes labralis P1 segment gut microbial communities from Petit-Saut dam, French Guiana - Lab288 P1 | ecosystem: Host-associated > Arthropoda: Insects > Digestive system > Gut ...
GATAATGGGCACTTTACATGAAGAGCTATGCATAATTGTGATAATGGGCACTTTACATGAAGAGCTATGCATAATTGTGATAATGGGCACTTTACATGAAGAGCTATGCATAATTGTGATAATATCTTGCTGAATTGTTCTCAGAATGAGAAAAATTTCGGTTTTAGAGAAAATCAAAATACACATTTTATATTCAATAACTTTTTCCAAAAATCATGCCCTTTATGAGGTAATATGAAAAAATGTGGTAGAAGCAGACAGGTCACAGGTGACAGTATAATACGGCGCATGCGGTTTCCATGCTGGATAATTAGGGCTACGGATATATACTGAGAATATGTATGCTATTACACTGCAACAATGGGTACCCGCCAGCTCTTCCGTCTTACACTTACGCGTACATTTCACGTCTTGTTAGTTGCTAATTTTTAACACGTATCGGACTGATGTTAGATGACCACGATTTTACTTGCCTCAGACTTTCTATGTATCTAATCAAGGTCGTTTAGTTTCAATGGCACATATCAACTGTTGGTCATAATCCAAATTGCAAAATAGATGCCGACTTTCTTTCGTACTATAAACGCGATTGGAAGTATAATTGGTTTCACTTTCCATCCCGTTTTACCTAATCCCTTCTTAGCACCGGCTATGACCCAGTCCGCAGAACTGCCAAGAAGGCCATGTAGTAGGAGCACGACCGGTTTAGACCGTGCCGGGTCTGATGCACGGTGTGGAATGCGGTGGATGGTTAAAATATAGCCGTCGGCTGTGTGCACTTCATGTGTCTCTTCCGGATAGTTGTACTGCATGATCACCTGGGGCTGTGGATGTAGAGAGAACATTGATGGGCGTTAATATGATGCCCTAAGCGCGATTCGCTGCACAAATTGTATTGTGATTTATGTGCATCAGCAAAACAAGAATTTATTGAGTCCTAAATAAAGACAGTTCAACAACCGTCAAAAACACAGCTCTATAAAAATAATGAGTTAACCAGCTACATGTTTCGACCCTCTGAGGGTAATCTTCAGGCTGATATTTTAAACATACTAGGAAGTATACAGATATGTGCGGAAGGGAGATCTCTCTTCTTACAGGTTTTTTTTTACAAGTCTGGTCTTTACATATAATTTCATTTCGAGATTAAAATTGGAGATTAAAATTACAAGATTAAAATTAAATTGAAATTGAATTAGTGAAAACAGGTACTAAAATCTTAAAATTTTTAAAAGTTGCTGTTATTGGAAGTGGAATTTTGTATATGACGGTTGTTAAACTGCCTCTATTTATTCTCCAACACAGCGGGATGCATAAAGTTAGGATTACTGAGTTCTGCAGGGTACAGAAAAAGGCAGGCCTGAAGTCGCTTGAATAGTTCAGCCACAACGAAAAAAAAAACCGGATCAATTAAACGTCGCAAGAACTGGCTGAAAAAACTGCGTCTTGTAGAATTAGAAAAGGATTTATTAAATTTCAGGTAGAAAATTTGAATAAATAAAATATATCCAGTAACATTTTATATGATATTTAAGATCCGAAATGCAGTGCAGGGACTTCCTTAGGAAGTATATTTGAATTTACAAGGAAATATTTGCTGCTTGGTGTGAATTAAAAGAACTTTAACAACTCTTGAAATCGATGTACTGATTTCTGCATTGAAGAGAGATTTGTACAAAAAATAGGCGTAATCATTTCTTATGCACCAATTTTACTCGTTGGTAGTTAAAGTGCTGTATATTTTGCCATGATAACTATATCCTGACGTTTACAACTGCAATACAAGTCGACCATGCCATGCTCAGGCGTTTAGCCGCCGTTGTGTGCCTGCAGAAGCCCGGATTCTTTTGTTTAGTGACATTGGCTTAATTTCCATGGGCTGAAACCCTACTTTTTTCTACAAGAAATTCATCTCAAACGCCTCTTATTCAGTGGGTGCCAGAGTTCTTTCCTGAGGGTGAAGCGATCGGAGAGTGATGTCGACCTTCCGCCTCTATCTAGCGGCCAGATTAATGAGAGAAGCTCCGACTGTATTCCTCCAACATGCGTTCAAGTTGTGGACGAGGTCCAATTTATTTCACCAAATTCAGTGATCTGGAAGGGTTGAGTGATAACTGTTGAAATTTGAAACAGGCGATCAGATCTACGCTCTTTTGAGATTTAACGCAGCGTATAATTTTAATTTCTTACCAAAGTTTCGGGACCGATAGGTCTTCCCGAAACGGCGGTAAGGAACGACCATTCTACGCTGCATGAAATCCCAAATAGCGCTGAAATCATTTACACTACAACGGAAGCCTGAAATCACGCATAGAGACAGAAGATATGGGAAATAAAAGGAATGAACAAATAAAGCACGTGATATTCACTAGGACAGTTTGTCGGCTTCCGGATTCTATTCATTGCCATCACCTTGGAAATTGTGTGGGTTAACGGGCCTACAGTTGCAGTTTGCTAATGCTGAATAAATGTAAATACATTCGTAGCAGCTACGTTTCTAGATTCCCGTGCAAATTTAAACAAAGCATAAACATTTACATACTTCGGAAAGTTTGTGTTTTTAAACACACAGGGAGTTGTAAAAAAGGAACTTACGAATATTTATTTTGACTGCATTTTTTTTAATCAAGTGTTGAAATTAACTGCGATGTGTGTGAAAAGCCCACATTTGTCTGTTAGACTAGCAACGTCACTTGAAACGGTCGTCTGCTTCTTTTCAACTACTTTGTGAGTAATTATAAATTGTGCGTACGAAGATTTGCTGCTTCCATAAATTAGTAAGGGGTGGTGATAAGTCTTTAGCCCGACCAGGAAGGAAACAAGCTACATTCCCAGCATTTTATGGAACTTGGAGGTTCATTACCACATTCACAAGATTCCACCACCTATCCCTACTCTAGGCAAATCAATCCATTTCTCTGCCCATCACACATTTGACAGGCACAGCTTGTTTCCTTCCTGGTCGGGCTAAGGACTTATCACCACCCCCGATATAATAAAACGATTTATTACGTCTCAGGTACCGAACCAATAATTACCCCATATTTTAGATTTTTTGTCGCTTATGCCTACAAAATACTTTTATATATTATAGATATAAGTAAAGTGGATCAAATTGCGTAGTGACAAGAAGAAGAAGAAGGGAAGAGAATGTTACTTGAGGTTTATAGGCGGAAAGTCTGAAGAGCACACAGTTTTAAAGGAGAATCCAATGTAGCTCACTCGGTGTAGTGACGGGGTTATGGGTTCGAGAACCGAGGAATTTGAGTTCGATTTCTCCAGAGCAAATAGGTTTTTCTTCCTAAATCACGGCGTCCAGACCGGCTCCACAGCCCTAACTGCCTCGTATTTATGAGTGTCGGGAGCTCTTTCCGTTGGTGGTGGAGTTTCGGGTCGGCTAACTGACAAAATCTGTCTAGTGTCAAGGCTGAGAATAAGTGGGCATATTATTCCACTCCACCACTCGCCTTTATGTTGGAAACGTATTCAGAAGATCAGTTGGTTCGATCGTGTGAGGAACGGAGTATTACGTCGAGCCAAGGAGAAAAGGAACATACAATAGAAAGGAGGGCTAACTGGATTGGTCGCATCTTGCTTAGGTTCTCCCTTTTAAACCACGTTATTGAAGGTAACAAGGAAGAATAGACATGACCGGAAGGTCAGGAATAAGACGTAAGCTGCTAGATGACGTTAAGGAAATGAGAAGACACTGGAAATTGAAGGGGGAAGCACTAGATCGCGTTCTGTGGAGAACTCGCTTTAGAAGAGGTTAAAGACCTCGCGTAAAATAGACTACGTAATGTCGATACATAATCTTTATTTGCATGTGCATTTGACTTTTTTGTTAAAAAGAGAGAGAGCGTCAAGGAAATTTTCAAGTTATTATCTTCCTGTCTGTCTCCACTTCAGGGTGTGGTGCTTTTTTATGCGACGCCGTATAGTGCTTGTACGGATATAAACATTTTGCTTCATTACTTGCTGTTGAAACATTAGGTACAAGCTGTTTGTTCGAAACAATGCTTTCTGCCTGCAGTATCACAATCCGGAACACCACACCCTGAAGAATTCCTGCCCCGAGAAATAAAAAAATTATATTTTTATTTATAGAAATTTGACATCTTGACCCCTAGTATGGGACGTGTTTTCCCCCCAACATTTATTTTTAACCAGGTGCTCAATATCCGTGGTATTGCAGTTTGAACAGAACAGTAATGTGTTCTGAAATATCGGGGCTAGTCTAGAGAAGAGCCGCCGATCCCCGTAGCTGCGTGTTCTGAGGAGAATATCTGCGGCCGCTCGCTTGCTGTGATTGCGGGTTCGAATCTCGTCGGGAGCATAGATGTTTGTGTTTTATGCATGTTGTGTGTTGTACAAGTACAGGTCTCTGCAACGGGCCTATCCTTCATCCAGGGGACCCCTACCGTGTGTGTATGGGTCAATGAGTGTGATCAGTCGCAACAGTAATCCTCTACACCTAAAATTAATAGGTATAAGAGGTCAGAATGAACCGAAACAAATGAAGGAAAAACACTTCTGGTGCATATTACAGCAGACGTAATTGCCCGTTGTGTAAAATTTAGATTGGCAGGAAAATCTCCAATATTACTTCTGGCGGCAGACATTTTTTAACGTTAGATGACAGAATGTAGTCTTACAGGTGGGGTATGGTCTGTCCATTTTTAGAGAGTATGTTGTGGAGGGGGGTGGGTGGGGGAACAGAAATCGCAGCCTCCTTCCGTATCTTATTTTACCCATAGAGTAAGTTACACGTTGTTCAGACTAGAAAATTGTATTATATTTGTGTTCTGTGCTATGTACTGTTTAAAGGAATATTTGTGTTACAGCTAAATTTAACTAAGCACAATCTTGTAAAAAGGTATTTTAACTCAGGAAGCGGACCTTGTTAACACGAACTCTGGGACGGCGCGCACACTGGCCGATTCGAGTGCTCGGTTTCACTCGACTAGACTCGGTTTGACTGGACCCATGCAGAGTTTGAAGAAGGAGTTAACAAGCCTAGATGACTCGTTTCTTCTCGCTTCGACTCGGTCCATTCCATGCAGTCTAATCGATGTCACTGTGTATGGAAATTCATTTGTATTCAAATGACGGAAGTCAAGAAGCAGAATTCGGGAAGTTAGCTCATACCGTGGTTAAGTGACCCTGCGATGTGGAGAGACGGTTGTACTGGATATTAAGATGAACTGCTGTTACCAGGCATGCTATCCACAGGGCGATGCACATCTTCTGTGATTTGAAGTTCATCTTGTGTGTGCACGTTGCAAACCTGATAAAATAATAATTCTATTTTATTACCATCGTATAAATTACGATGTTTGGAGACATACAATCATATAATCTCCGTACATGCATAATTGACGAAAATATCGAATACAACTGCCAAAGTTAGGGGTAAAATTTAAAGTTCACCCCAGAACAGACCACGAAGGCCTTGAGGGGGAGTAGAGATATAGCTCTACTCTTTCTTTAACCCGGGCCCTAGATAGGAATGGGTGGCCAACGCCACGCCCCGGCCACTTTACCCCCGGGAAAGACCCGTTACCCATAACGCAGGAAGCTGGTTGGGCCTCAGGTCCGGTCTGGACAGGTGCGGAAAATTTCGCCCCCACCGGGAATTTTTTTTTCATTATACGACTGTTCTGTTGTACATTTTGTTATGTTACAGTGCGATTCCACGTAATGATTGTTCTGTTGTTCAGTTCTTAGTAGTTGTGGGTCTCACTCGCCACGTGTCCCTGAGGTATATGAGTTCTGAATGTGTGTATGTTTTACCTGCACGTATGTGTTCCCAGTTATCGGCGAGTGTTTTCTTCGGCCATTTCACACCAGTTCGGTGTTCACCACTCGTCAAGATGATGGCTATGTTGCTCAGAATTCGATCCCCGGGCCATCCAGCCCGTAGCGAATCGCTATACCGACTACGCTATCCCTGCCTCTACTGCCAAAGTTAAATATTCTTTATCTTAGACGTATTTAAATCCTTCACTGTTTAAAAGGTTTTTCAAATTTAGCTAACTAGCTAATTATGCAATTCTAATGTTATCCACCCATCTATGCCTAGGTCTCCCCTGTGCTGTCTTTCCCTCCGGTTTCCCCACCAAGACCCCATACACCCCCCTCTCCTCACCCATACGCGCCACATGCCCAGCCCATCTTATTATTCTCGTTTATCACCCGCGAAATATTGGGTGAGGAGTACAAATCATTTAGTTCCTCGTTATGCAGTCTCCTACATTTTCCAGTTACCTCGATCTCCAGGAGATGGGATGTGGGTATATGGACTGTATTGGGCTGGCCCAGGATAGGGACAGGTGGCGGAGGCTTGTGAGTGCGGTAATGAACCGTCGGGTTCCGTGAAATGCAGGGAATTTCTTGACTAGCTGCAAACCAGTTAGCTTCTCAAGAAGGACTCTGCACCATGGAGTAAGTAAGTAAGTAAGCTAATTATGCAAGAGTTCAGGCTTGCGCCCCTGTGTACAAGAGATATTCGCTCTTCTCTAATGTTTTACACAGCGTAGTTTAAAAGTTGAGTGCCGACGTTATGGAAAAACTATCGATCCATCTTTAAACGTTTAAAGACTAAACGTAATCTGCTTCATATAAGGAATCAGGCCGTACCGCTCTGTAAACACGTTCCACCACGGTTATAAAAACCGATCAGTTAACGATGTATGAAGCAACAGTCGCTGTCTTTGCTGAGATCCGTACAAAACATTCAACGCAAAGCGAGCACCATGTAGAATTTTTGAATTTTAATTTGGTGGTACGTAAAGAAACCGCTTGGTTTTAAAAGGTTACGAAAAAAATATCCAAGAAAGACTGCAGCCCTTATCGGACTACTTGACCCTTGAAGATGATGTTGATAAAGTGTCCCGAAACATCGGCATCTAACTACCAATATACACTTTATAACATCGCAGAAGTGCGAAGATCTCCACCAGCTGATTAACTACACGCTGTCGAGCCCTTCTTTAGAAGTAATACTTAGTAGACAGTTAACAATTTCGTCATATTTATGGATTCCGAACCTTTATTTTAGTAGTCAAAGAAGAATGTTCTTCCAAATGATGTTTATTTTACACACCGCTCTTTATTGAAAACAGAAGGCACCGACTGTGTGTCGGACTGATTTAGTAGAAGGTACATTCGAATCTTAGTGCTGGAAAACTCACCAAAAGAGTGAGCATCAGTTTCAAACATAGCCATCCGCGTAATTTCATCGATCAGCTGTTGCAAATTGTATCTATCCTTGATATAAATTAGTTAAGCGGAATAAGTTAATGCGACAAAAGTAGCCAATATGAATCGGCAACTTTTAGTTGTCATAATAATTACTCTTTATAACAGTAAGTAGAATTCGCGGACCGGCAGCCTGATGATGGCCTATAAGGCCGAAGTATGTAGCGTGCTGAAAACATCAGTGTCGTTTTTAAGTAAATATTAGTTGTGTCTGACGGTGTTTCTAATTTACCTATATATTTAATGTGGCTTTTTCCTTTTTGCTGAACACTCAGACTTTATATACTTTGGGGGGGGGGGAGGAAGTGTAACATGGAATAGTGTGTAATACAGCCACGCTGCCACATTTATTCATTTACCTAGAAATGAAAATTTACGTATTCGGAGTGCCATGACGTCATTCGTATCAGAAAGCACTAATTTAACTTTTATACTTGAGCCATACGTAAGTGAATGGATTTGAGTCCGGAAAATTAATCGATTTATTGCTTTGTTATTTGTCACATAAGTCGCGAGTAATGATGTATGTAGCATATTAACATAATGACAAATGTCGCAATTCATCGCATTTGTGATAATGCATAAGCCATACACGGGGTAGGTCAGAAAATATGTTTACATGTCATATAGTCTTTTGTTTGTTTGTTTTTGGCGAGACAGCCCCCAGTGGGCCAGGGCCTCCTCATTCACGGGGTTTCTAGATCACGCACAGCGAAGCATCACAGTCGGTAGGACTCCTCTGGACGAGTGATCAGCTCGTCGCAGAAACCTCTACCTGACAACACACAACACTCGCGACAGACAGACATCCATACCCCCGGTGGGATTCGAACCCACAATCTCAACAGGCGAAAGGCCGCAGGCCTACGCCTTAGACCGCGCGACCACTGGGGCCGACCTTATAGTCTTTTAACTAAAGAAATTACTTTGACTGTCAGTTATGTTGGTTAGAGGTTATTGGGGTAACACGTACATGACTGGAATGCGATTTTGTTTTTGATCTTGCATTGTGTCAGGAGAACGCACTTCCAAACGTTTGTCATCTGCTTGCAGCGCCGAAGCAAAATTTTGGTGGCTAAAGATTTAGAGATTTTGGCGAGTTGGAAACAGTTGTGACGCGACAGGCGATTATATAAAACTCTGTGTACAGGGATACGTAAAAAAGCTCGTCACACGATATGGGAAGTGCCTTAAATGACGTGTGGAATATGTGGGAAATTAGGCAGGTAGAGGTATGATTAAGTATGCTTTGTTCTTATCACAGATGAAAATAAAGAGCCCAAAATATACATTTAAAATTTTTCTTTTGACCGACCCAGTAACTTGTATGTTGCCTGTGACAGAGATATCAGTAGACAAGCAGACAATTTTCTTTTTCATTCGATTTTTGCTTCTTGATAAAACTGAGAATTGGCACACATTTGAACCACCACCGGGGTACAGATAAATCCTTAGCCCGACCAGGCAGGAAACAAGCTCGGCAGTATGTCAGGGACGCGCGCGGTTTCAACAACATCGAGACGCGAGCTGCCATCAAGATTTTTTTTTTTTGCATTGCAAAGCGCCGAAGGAAATTCGCGACATTCTGACAGAAACATTAGCTTGTTTCCTTCCTGGTCGGGCTAAGGACTTATCAGCACCCATGTACAAGTTACGTAAATATTTAAGAGCTAGCTAATATCAAGTAACACGCCAAAACTACGAAGATTATGGAATATTCAACTTACACTTGTGTGCTTTACTTACATCGGTTGACTTCAAGAAACCAATTCATCACTATGCATCAAATGCTGTGTCGCTATGACTTGTAATTTTTTTCACACCTTTCTTATAGATATAACTGTATCCTCGAACACAAAATTATGATCGCAGACAATTCCATTCGATAGTTAATCTTCTCACCTGCAAGTCTCAAGCAGATCTTATAAAATCTTAAGCGGTGTCCTTGGTGTAGACAAGTGTTGTTCTCAGGAGACTGTTGTGTTGTTCCCACTTCTGATGCGTACAAGAAGAAGCCAACTTCTCCCCACCCCTTATCATTCTGACAGTTTGCAAACACTGTAGCCAGCAGTCTATGGACAATGACTGAACAAATGCACTGACGAAACTTTTTATGTCCCGATTAGCTATCATTGTTTTGCTTTAACTGATTACCTAATTAAAATCTCAGCAGGAGGAGAAGCATTTTGTTCTGACACAAATATTTACTGGCTTAGTTCAATTTGCCAAAGAGAATAAAGTGATTCTTTTTGAAACCGATCATTGCAGTTCTTTCTTGCTCTACCAGTAATAACATTATCTGGACTTTCGAAGTTTTATAATTGCTATTGAATATATCAAAATAGACCTACGTTTCTTAGATGGATTCGGGATAGTCTGTTCAATATAATGACCAAAGTAATTAGGCTACGGGCTGGACAATTGGGGAATCTTGGTTCGATTTCCTAATGGGGTACAACTTTCTATTCCAGAGATTCAGATTGCCGTGGACCTAGCCATCTTCCAGTTAAACCGGTACGGGTGGGCTTTTTCGTCGGGTTTATAACGGCTAGGGTATGAAGCTTACTGCTTAGTTACATCTAGTGCTGTCGTTGAGAATGCGTGGAGCTGTACCTCCACACATTTACACGGCATCTTGGCGTCGTGTTGAATTAAGTGTAGTTGAAACTTTACACCTTTACAGCTGCCACCATCTCCACCATCACCACCATCTCCACCACCACCACCACCACCACTACCACCACCACCACCACCACCACCACCACCACCAC
>Ga0123352_10022594_pt1 | contig 10030 bp, 6 predicted proteins | sample TergutLab28metaG_FD_89700 | JGI IMG/M metagenome (GOLD analysis project Ga0123352, IMG submission 89700) | Labiotermes labralis P1 segment gut microbial communities from Petit-Saut dam, French Guiana - Lab288 P1 | ecosystem: Host-associated > Arthropoda: Insects > Digestive system > Gut ...
TCTAACATGTTTCGTAATTGTCCAACAAAACGCAACACAAAGCAGTCTATTATTTTGCAAGTTCACTCTACATGTTTCGTAATTGTCCAACAAAACGCAACACAAAGTAGTCTATTATTTTGCAAGTTCACTCTACATGTTTCGTAATTGTCCAACAAAACGCAACACAAAGCAGTCTATTATTTTGCAAGTTCACTCTACATGTTTCGTAATTGTCCAAAAAAACGCAACACAAAGCAGTCTATTATTTTGCAAGTTTACTCTAACATGTTTCGTAATTGTCCAACAAAACGCAACACAAAGCAGTCTATTATTTTGCAAGTTCACTCTACATGTTTCGTAATTGTCCAACAAAACGCAACACAAAGCAGTCTATTATTCTGCAAGTTCACTCTACATGTTTCGTAATTGTCCAACAAAACGCAACACAAAGCAGTCTATTATTTTGCAAGTTCACTCTACATGTTTCGTAATTGTCCAACAAAACGCAACACAAAGCAGTCTATTATTTTGCAAGTTCACTCTACATATTTCGGGTGTCAACCACACCCATCATCAGGTGTACACAAAAACTGTAACTACAGCCTCCGGTACTGGCCATATTTTTTGTGTGCAGGTACCTCCCTCCAACGTGGCCAAGCTAACTTGGCCACAAAAAATATGGCCAGTGCCGGAGGCTGCAGTTACAGTTTTGTGTACTCCTGATGATGGGTGTGGTTGACACCCGAAACATGTCGAGGGAACTTCAGAATAGTAAATAGACTGCTTTGTATTGCATCTCGTTGTACAATTATATAGATGAGCTATGCACGGTACCACGCCCTGTATCGTTGTGTGTTTCCGACGTTTCGAAAGCAGTACATTTTTTTCGAAGCGTATTTTACTCTTCATCCAACGACACAGTGTCAGAAGACCTGAATCCTCATAAATAAGCCGGTGAGAACCTCACCTTTTCAAAATACTTTATCCCACTGCGTATGGGTGCTCATAGATTTCTTTAACAGTTAATTTACTGAAGTAGTCTGGCCAACAATATCGATGTACAAGAACTTACGCATTTGTTAGGACACATCTAAGAAATGGGTGCTTAAATGAAGCAGAATATAACATTGCCAAGTGTAGATGATTGGGCAGTAGAGCAGCTTCTTTGTTCTGTGCAGGTTTGTGATCGTGACCCGCTCATTATGAGGACTGTCAGTGTGCATCTGAATAGCCCGTTGACTGAGTATATTTTATATTTTACCGTTTATGTTTGTTTATATCAAGATTTTTTTTAATGGGCCGTCTCCTACAATATATTGTTATAATGCTGACTTAATATACTGACACAAGTTACCTTAACACAAGCTAGTAGTTTCTAATTTAGGAACATAACTTTATTTACAGGTAAGCTGGCTTGTCTCTCTTCAACCGGGATCCCTTCCTTGTCTGTGAGTACGCTACTTTATGTTCATGGTCTAACTAGTTAATCCGGGAAACGTTAATCTCATAATTTATCTATCTGAAATTTACATAAAATAACCGGAGGGGTTAGTGTAGCGGTAACGCCTAGACTTGTAAGCGATTAGTGCCTGTTTTGAATCTCGGCTGTTGTAACTGAGGGTTTTTGTTTTTTGCGATCCTGTAGGCAGATGTCAGAGAAATATCTTGAGTAGGCCGCGACCGATCCTTTCCAAATATTTTCCAATTCATCCTTCACGAATCATCCTGCAGTTCGACGCTATAAAATGTCAGACACAGCCGTGAAATTACCCACAAAAATAATAATTCCAACACATTTAGTACAAGGCCTTATTGTTAAACACTGGTGTTACGAAATGTGATGAATCTGGGCTGATGTTGACTACTTGGTAGTGTCTTGTAATTGGATTGTGACTGAACAAGTCTCTGTCTTTATCGTTGCGCCGTGCATTCTGTAGTTTATTTAATTAACACGCCAAAAATCCACATATATTCATTTAATGATGTAAAATTCACATTAAAACACTTAAAATGCTCCTACATGTTTCGATCGTACGATCATCCTCAGAGAGCATACACTGTCCTTGCTAAAGTTATAGTTTAAAAACACTCAGTGATTTACATCGTTACGTTGAGTTGGTGCTGTGGCAGCATGTCTGAAAACAAATATATTTATTTAATAGACCGTCAAATCAATATAGTAAGAATTAATTATTGTACAATAATTAGACTACATGGAATGGAACGTGAGTTGTGTTTACCTTGCGTATTGTGTGAGTCATATACTGTTCGGAATGAGCCTGGCTATTGGACGTGCGTTGTGCACAACGCACATCCATAGCCAGGCCCACTCTGAACAGTATACGACTCACACAATACACAAGACATGCTGCCATAGCACCAACTCAACATAACGATGTAAATCACTGAGTGTTTTTAAACTAGAACTTTAACAAGGAACAATGTATGTTCCCTGAGGATGATCGTATGATCGAAACATGTAGGAGCGTTTTGAGTGTTTTAATGTGAATTTTAGATCATTAAATGAATATATATGTGTATTTGTTGGTGTATGAATTAAATAAATGAACAATCTGTTATGCTGAACGCCTTCATTACTATATTTATCTGTGTGTTTGCTATTTATCACACCGCGTGGGCGATGGATGTGTTAAATTGTTTATTGAAATTTAGGTTTTTAAAGTTAATGGAAATTATCGCCTCGCTAAGTGTTTTCTTCAAGGGATGAGGTGGCTCAGTTGGTCGAGACACTGCGCTACTGCGGGTTCGATTCCCGATGGTGTCGTTGGAATTTTTATAGGCATAATCCTTCCGGCCGCACTATGGCCTCTAACAGAAATGAGTACCAGGAATATTTACTGGGGGGTAAAGGCGGCCGGTGCGTACGGCTGACAACCTTTCCACCTTCATGTGCAGATTGTCTTGAAATCTGGGAGCCTTAAACTTCTGGAACCCTCACGGTCTGTTCGGGCCTGAACAGGGTTTGATTTATATTGAATTCGTTTCTTCTTTTCTTGATTTCTTCGGTGACATCATGTTAACTGTGTATTAGTTATAGACTTTATCTACTTGTGGTTTGTTATTGTATATGAGTCCTTGGTCGCTGTAACACGACATTCTTTGAGGTTAGAGATTCCGTAAATATGCTTATATATCGGATAAAACGGGTCGTATCTCTCATTTTACCGCAGAAGTTACACAGTAATGTTACTACCCTACTATCGGGAACGGCGGCAGTACAGTGGTTAAAGGCCATTAAGTTACCTGAAGTGAAATCAACTCTTCTGTACGAAATGATGTCTCCAATTGTATCTGATAACATGCCATGATATTACACAAATGTAAAAACATCTGTGCTCAATCTACTTATGAATTCGCGAGACATGTTGCACCTAGGACTGTCATCGGATAAATAACAGCACACAACTGAAGGACAGAACACAGAAGGTTTTAAGAAGTGATATTTAAAATTATAATAGATGTGTCAGAACATGCAGTACTATGAAACAGAATAAAATATTTATGCACCAAATATATTTTGTATATAATTAATACTGTTATAAGCCTAATACTAATAAAATGTGGGGAAAAAAATTGCATTCCATGTAGCTTTGTATATATAAATGTTTTAATATATAAGTATTTTATTTAGTTTTATAATGATGGATGTTTTGGTCCTTTTTGTAATAATTGTAGGCGGTACTTGTTAAAACTTTCTCTATTCTTCCGTCAGTTTCTAACTACTTGTTATTTCTGTTGTAACGTTTCCAGGACAGGAATATTTTGCGTTGGTTTCTGTAAATAAATTATACGTGTCTGATTTTTGTACTTTTGACGTCATATTATCAAGTAATATTGCATTTTTCTTACACGGTGCTTACTAAATATGTTATACAGGGTGTTTCAGGAGGAATAGTAAATATTTTAGGAGGTGGTAGTATGGACTATTCCGAGTAAATAAGTTCATATAAATATGTGTCCAATTTTTAATGGGTGTGAAGATACAGCTGTTTGAATTTGGAGAGTACAGATCAGATTTTTGTCTGTGGGGATGGATGGAAAGCGAAATCTGCAAAGCAAAAGTAAACACAAGAGACGATTTGATCCCTCGCATTATGAATAGTGCTGCCTTCATAAAACAAAAACGCCAAGACGACCACAGGACAGCTAAACGTACTATTACCAAGAGGGTTGAAAAGTGCATTGAAGTCGATGGTGGGATTTTTGAACACTTACTTTGAACTGTTGCAATTTATGGAGATCGTTTACATAACCAATAAATGCAATCAATACGTCATTTGTCTTTCCTTCATACCTTTTGTAACGCTTTTTATGCGTAACATTCAAACAGTTCTATCTCCACACCCACTGAAAATTGGACATATGTTTATATGAACTTATTTACTCGGAATAGTCCATACTGCCACCTCCTAAATTATTTACTATTCCTCCTGAAACACCCTGTAGATAAGGCTAACTCCGAAATGAAATACCCGTACATTTTCTACGTACTTGTAATCTGTTTTTCTGTCCCTGTTCTTTTGACAACAATAACTGCTTCCATAAATCTAATCGGGGTCGTTCGTTAATAATTAATACTTGGCAACTAAAAATACTGCACACTCATAAACTCTACTTGTATTACTCATGATCGTTTAACCCCGGCAGCTTCGTGTTAAATGTATAAATGAAAGTCTGATGACAAAGAGTAGCTTCATAACGAAGTAGACAAGAGCTGTGCGCATAGTGCAGCCGTATTCGTGGTTCTCAATTGTACGCAAATAAAGTTAACGTGTTCAGCATGCACTGACCCTCTCAGCGAAGTAAACAATGCGTTTGTTACAGTGTGCGAGCAGCTCAGCAACACTTTTTCAAAAGTTTGAAACAGAACACGACTTATAGTTCAACACAGAAAACTACACGACGCAGTTAGCACCCCATTTAACAGCCAAAGTTTGATATTTTTCAAATGAAACCGACTAGGTTCACACTACTTCTTAGTATATTTATTTCAGCTTTTCTACATGTTTCAATCAACTATGTGCCCATCATCAGGGGAACTTACTGTATCTATGCGACACTGGTATTTTTCGGTCTGTATGGTTGGCTGTCTGGTCTGCTGTATATTTATTTCAACTTCTCTACATGTTTCGGGCAGCTATGTGCCCATCATCAGAATAACTTACTGAATCTATGCGGCACTGGTATTTTTCACTGTGTATGGGTGGCTGCCTGGTCTGCAGACCAGACAGCCACCCATACAGAGTGAAAAATACCAATGTCGCACAGATACATTAGGTTCTCCCGATGATGGGCACATAGTTGCCCGAAACATGTAGAGAAGCTGAAGTAAATGTACTAAGAAATAGTGTGCACCTAGTTGGCTTCATTTGAAAAAGATTATACAGGGATGCACGGTCAACAAAATATAAAAAAAACCCCAAATGTAGGATTTGGCGGAGATGTTTACCTGATTAACATCCAATGTAGTTTCGATGTAAAGACACTCTCACTACATGAACACACATCTCTCGTCCTGGTACGTGATGCTGTTTGTTGACAGTAGCCTTACTCATGCTACCAACCTATGTAAATGTAATTTTTAGGAGCATATCTATATAACACGTGCCTTCATTGACCGTTAGCTATATGTTAATGCGACTCGCATTTTACTGCCAATGAATGCCTTCTCCTGTATTCCTGTCGGTGATGTGCTTGTGTCTGTCCGTGTCAGCAATTCAGTGACGGTTATAACCTGTCAAATTGTATGCACACTAACTGTCCGATTTATTGACCCGCTGTATGGACATGGCCATGAATATCCCGCCGCTACAGTAGTTCTGTACAACTTGGTGTTATAAATAATTCAAACACTTAAGCGGCGCGTGTTTGGTGGATATTTGAAAAGCGGTGGTACTTAATCAAATAATTTAAATCATTTTAAGATAAGTCTGTTGGGACTTGATGTGTGTCAATTAGTTGCGTACGATATTGGCCTGAATTTTAATTAACAATTTGATTTCGTACCGCGCAGTAAACACGCTCTGATTCTATTGTAAAAACAGTCCGGTAATTCTGTGTAGGTGAGTAATAAAACACTTTTGTGGGAATTATGCGGAATGTATTATTATTAGGTATTTCCTGTGTGAAACCCGATGGCGCGTACAGTAACAACTGGGCTTGAAAGGTTAAAGGTAGTGATATCTGATAATTCATTTTTACGAGTTGTGTGCATTCTGTACCTGACATGCTGCAAACGTAAACGTAAACTTATGCTAGTAGCATTGCTACATAAAATGTGTACCCAACGAAATCCATGGACCACATTCTTTTGAAAAGTTAATTATTACTCACCTGATCAAGAAATTTCCCGAATTTTATTATATCCTGTGATCCATTACCATATTCGCAACGCTCCTCACTTATGCCTATGCTAAGTCAGATACACGTAAAACTATCCCACCTACAAAGTGTCTGAATCCGGAATGCTTATTATCCTTACTTCTTATTCTTCTCCTACTCTTTTTCATCCTTCTTCTTCTCCTCCTCCTCCTTCGCCTCCTCCTCCTCCTCCTTCTTCTTCTTCTTCTTCTTCTTCTTTTCTTCTTCTTCTTCTTCGTCAGCTTACTCTCCGGATGCACGACAGCCTTAGGCTTATTGTACAGCCCTAAATACTCCGTTCAGCACAGATTCCATAACCCTGTGCTTCGTATGAAGAGGCAAAGATCCCATACTGAAGCTGTGCTTGTGTCTTTTGGTTCGACAGTCAGCTTCCCAAAGACATTATAGCGCTGACGAGCCAACGCCTCTCAGCAGCAAATAATATGCCGCACTGTTTCAGTCTCCATCCTGCAGTTATCCTTGCTAAATTTGTACAGTAAGGATAACGTGATTGCGAAGAATTATTTCGAAAAGTGTCTTGTGTCCATGGTTTGTACCTCCCTGAAGTGTAATTGTTCAGTGTCCTGTCTTCATTTTGACAGTCATAAATATTTTTGCCCCATACTGGTTCTTAGGCCAGCGACCCCAGGTAACCTGAAAACATGAAGGCCCTGTAACATGTACAAAGATTTGAACACAAAAATTTTCTAACCATTTGGTCTGTGTGTTGATATCACCATGTTATAACAAAATTGTAATAGAGCTACAGTGCACAGATTATATTTTATAGATATAGCTGTGGTTTGTTTAGTAGCTTTCACTTTTGAAATATAAAAGAAGCTTTCGACAGATAGAGATATTTTGTTTCCCCACATTAAGAACGTGTCAGGGTTTTAGGTTTTTGTATGCTATGGACGGACAGACGGACTTAAGTAGACGTACTAGTGTAGCACCTACTGTGGTGTCTCATTCTCCATTCTAACCACCGACACTTGGAAAGGTTCGCGAACCGTAATTAGAAACACTTCTCTACTCTTTCAGAGCTAATTATGTGAGGAATTAGAATGACTTCTTGACAAGGGAAAAGACAGGGTGTATGTCTGTATTCTGAATGGCGCCATCTCGAAAAGGGTGGATGAAAGACAGAAGCCAGAACAGCCTACAAGTGGCTCAGGTTGTCCGGTAGATTAGTTACAGACATAATAAAGACACATGTTCTGTTTCATGTGAGGGTTTTCTGTACTTGAGATTCTTTACCACCCAACAGGAACTGAAGACAGTTTGGGGTGAACTGAATTTTTTTAAAGAATAAGGGAATGAGTAAGATGAAGATAAAACTTAAGAACAAAGCGAAAATTGATAAATGGTTATTACCACTTAATTTAACGTCTTGCTTTTCAGCAGCCATTTGTGTTGTTGTAATGAATGTTAATTGACCTACACGTGTATAATAAAAACTTCTATCTAAACTGTCAGTTCTTTTTCCCCGTGATATGTTACTGATGTGGCAGGGCGTCTTCAAGAAATTCCTTGTTTTTTGGAAACTCACATTAACTTTTGGCGCCGGAATTTTTTTTTAAATTTTAGCACATCCTGTATAAAAAATTTGAAAAATACAGGAACCAAATACGTTAGAATTATGAAACAAACTGCATTTTGAAGAGAAAAAACGGAGAGTATATACTACGTTTAAAATATTCAGTACCTATATTTGTTAAATAAATATATAAAATGCAACTTTAGAGGTTTGCGGTGCGACACGACCACTATAGTTGACATTAGGAGTCAAAAGGTTAACCTGTACCTAAATCTCAGCGTTTGAACGTCTTTTATCTAAATTTAACTTTTCGAACACGTATCCAACATGCGGCCTACAGTCGCTGAACTCATGTGCTATTGGTTAGGTACCTGCTGTTTCATACACTATGGACGACGTACGATGCCTATCGACCATAAGGTCTCTGGTTACGTAATATGTATATTGATTCTGTTAATTAATGACAGCTAGTTGCGTAAACATGCTTATTGATCCAAAGCACTAGATACGCAACCAAGAGGCTGGTTGACATAAGGTGGGAGAAACACTCCAGAGAACCCCCCCAATCAAAACCCTCCCCGAATTTCGTGGCCGTTTCAGATCAGAAATAAAATAAATTGATTTTTGTCGCATACCTTATCCTTTACTTCAGCCACTTCACCCGTTCAAATACATCAAAGGTAAAAACGTAGGTGGCACGATTGGTTGAAGCACTGCGCTGAAAGCCGGAAGGTCGCGTGTTCGATTCCCGTTGTTATTGTTTAATTCTTCCGGCCAAACATTGGCCCTGGGGGTCGACTCAGCCTCTAACAGTGCGTAGGGCTGACAATCTACATGCGCCGATTGTCTGGAAATCTTGGAGCCTCAGGGCCTGTCCGGGCCTGTATAGAGTTTGCTTGTCATTGGGACTTTTGTTCTTACTGGGTTCCGTTTTCGTCTTCGTTGCATCATTGAATGCATAATAGACCAAGGGCTGTGTTAAAAATATTATCTACTTCGTAATTAACAGGTCCATCTAACCTGGTTTCGTGAAAAATCTTTCACTGTAGTGACAAAACAAATGATTATGGGATGTCCTAATTTGGGTACGCGATTTATTTGGTACTTCTGTTTCACTTCCTCAAATAGTTCATGAAAATTGTTTGAAGCATTTGTTATAATATTGTAAAATCCAGAACTTTTCAAGAGCGTCGAGGGCTTGTTTAATGACAGTTTATCAGCTGTTGATGTTATGAAACATCCAGAAAAGTATGTGAAGTTGATGTGTGGTGAACTGGAATGCATACGAGAGGAAGTGATAACGACCTCCATCTTTAACACTAAGGCATGACATATTCTTAACCTTTTGGCGCCGGAATTATTTTTTTAATTTTAGCACACCCTGTGTATAAAATGTGAATAATACGGGAACCAAACAAGTTAGAATTATGAAACAAACTGCATTTTGAAGAGAAAAAAACGGAGAGTATACACCATGTTTAAAATATTCAGTACCTATATTTGTCGAATAAATATATAAAATGCAACTTTAGAGGTTAGCAGTGCGGTAAGACCACTATAGTTGACATTAGGCGTCAAAAGGTTAATAGTGTTTAGAGTTTCAATTTATATACAGCTCATAGAGTTTAGTGCTTCTGTGTTGCTAAAATCAGTGAGTTAATGCTGTTTCTTTACATTGTGACCTTTTATTCCGGGTAAATAATACGAAACACATGGGTCTTCATATATTCTGTAGTAACAATTCAAGTTTTCTGTAAACATTAAAGCACTTGGTCACATAGTCACCTCTACAGTTTAAAGGGTTAAAGTATTGTAGCCGAACATTTTTAGTATAGTTGTTTCTTAGGATTGCTGACGTCAGTTACGGACGGTTCGTGGCATGCGTTGTAAGTTAATCTCTCAACGTATATTCAGGACCGTTGGTGATAGATAGGAGGGGAGAGATTTAAATGAGAAAACGTTAGCAGCGGACAACAGACGCTAGCAGTCCAGTGAGAATTCAGTCGCGTACGAGTGTGGTGTAAGTAGGAGTACAGAGAAGTGACTGCGTCAGTTTCTTAGAAATGATCTAGTTGTTTTACTGGATATAGCGCTCCATTAATTTATATCAAGAATAAATTGAGTAAATAA
>Ga0123352_10022595_pt1 | contig 10030 bp, 7 predicted proteins | sample TergutLab28metaG_FD_89700 | JGI IMG/M metagenome (GOLD analysis project Ga0123352, IMG submission 89700) | Labiotermes labralis P1 segment gut microbial communities from Petit-Saut dam, French Guiana - Lab288 P1 | ecosystem: Host-associated > Arthropoda: Insects > Digestive system > Gut ...
GGAGGAGGAGGAGGAGGAGGAGGAGGAGGAGAAGGAGGAGGAGAAGAAGAAGAAGAAGAAGAAGAAGAAGAAGAGGAAGAAGAAGAAGAGACTTCAGATACGAATTGGTACATAATTGAAGTGTAGATTACCTAATTGCAGAGCAGTGTCATTTGACTTCAAGTTTCTTATCCAAAAATACAAAGGTTCATGACATAAAGAGTTATAATTTTGCCTGTTGTTTTATATGGGTGTGAAAATTGGTCGCTTACATTAAGGGAGGAACGTAGGCTGAAGGTGTTGGAGAATAGTGTGCTGAGGAGATTATTTGGGCCTAAGAGGGATGAGGTAACAGGGGAGTGGAGAAAACTATGTAATGAGGAGCTTAATGATCTGTACTGCTCACCCAATATTGTTCAGGTTATCAGATCGAGAAGAATGAGGTGTGCGGGGCATGTAGCGCGTATGGGGGAGAGGAGAGGTATATGCAGGGTTGTGGTGGCGAAACCTGAAGGAAATAGACCACGTGGAACACCCAGGCATAGATGGGAGGATAATATTAAGATGTATCTTCAGGAAGTGGGATGTGGGAGCATGGACTGGATCGAGCTTGCTTAGGATAGGGACAGATGGCGGGCACTTGTGAATGCGGTAATGAACTTTGGGTTTCATAGAATGTGGGAAATTTCATGACTAGCTGAGAACTGGTTAGTTTCTCAAGAAGGACTGCTCCATAGAGTAAGTAAGTAGATTAGCTAATACTGTTGTTATTGCAAAATTTATGTAGCATTAAATGAGATGGTAAAGAGGTAAGGATTTATAGAGCAGCAGTTGTGGGTTCTTGAAGGTGACATTCTGACTGTGTGTAATGTAGAGTAGTGCTTTATAGGAGCTGCTGTGTTTGAGTTCTGTTCACTTGGATGTGAGGAAAATGTGTCAGGATCACTTAGGGCCTGAGTACGTTCTTATGTCAATAACCTGAAAGAAAAATGTTGCCGATAGAAGATTACACAGTGCATGTGTAACACCCATTTTGATTATCAGCTGTATTAGCCGTATGGATTATATCGTATGTAGCAGGTCCATGTACATGAAATGCACCTCTCTAATACTAGCTGACAGTCCCTTTTTCTGGTACTGTTTGTAGAAAAACGGAACAGCTTCATGCTGTGAGTGGGCTACAAGTTGCGAAGCTTGAGATTCTGATTCCCTTTGCGGCCATCTCCAGGCAGGCTCTGGATTCCATCAAGTCTTTTCTCCAGTGGGCACTTTCACTGTAGCATGAAGCATCACTTTCATCAGTCTTATCAGTCTAGTCCCAAGTTTAAGAATGATTTGAGTTTTGTAGCCGTTTCCTCTGTATGCCTTCCCTGCTTGCAAGGTCTGACACAGGGCCAAGATTGGTTATTTCGTGTTGACGTTACAATGGTGTGTTCTGTGTGTCCGAATAACTTGCTGCCTCCATCTGTAGGGAACTCTTACTGAGTTTCCAAGAGGGACGCAATCATACTGTAAATGACGTATCGTATCATGTCTGTTCACAGCTGGATGCGGAGAAAGTGAGAATGTGACAAGATGGGTCAGATTTGATGTCAGAGGGAGTTAAAAAAAAAAAACAAACAAGGTAATCAGTTGTTCGAATTTTCAAGGTTTGTCTTCTTAGTATTTACAGTTTAAAGGTCATTCTTGCCAAGTCCTAGTATAGTGCCAGTTCTATAATTCAGGCCAATAATAACAACACAGGCATTGTACATATAATGTAACATTGAGGCACGTTTGCGTAACCGTTCCTGCAGTAGAAAAGCAATAAATGACACATAGTCTGATTGAGTGGTTGTAGCCTGAGTTATCCAGCATGAAGTGCACGTAATGCCATATTATATTTTTGTCTGTGGCTTGTCTGGCTATGCAATTTGCACGTTATGTCACAAAATGCACAATTTTCAGAAAAGAGTTATTGAGCATATTTGTGTTTCAATTTCCTTTGCAACTGTGGCTGAAACAGTTCTTCTGAGAAGAACTGGGAGAGGTATGATGAAAAAATGTGTTTCGGTGGTGGTGGTGGTGGTGGCTGTGGCGGCGGCGGGGGCGGTGGTGGTGGAGGAGGAGGAGGAGGAGGAGAGAGCGCAATGTATTAATTTTCATCAGATTGTTTACAACATAACTAGCTTTCAAAAATATACCAATATAACATTTTTGAAACTTGAAAACAGATTAGTAGACAGTTGGATTTGAACCTGCCATCTTTAGAATACAAGGGCAGATTCTTAACCACTTGACCAGTAGAGAGCAGCTATGGGTGATGCGTGTTGAAACTCAAATTTCCTGTATATTGCAGTATAAGCAGCAGTTCATGTGTTTGGTGAAGATTGTTTCTGTTCAATCATGACTCCAGTTTCTTAGTGACACTGTTATATTTGTGGCGAATCACTTCTACGTTGTCCCATTGTGTTCTCAGATCCTCAGAATCTCTGTGGGTCACACATTATGTCTGTGACATGACTCATAGCCCTGAAGATGAAGGTGGTATGTTTCTTAGTAACATCAGGAACAAATTACCCGACCACTTTGCATAACAACCCAGAAGAACTGGTTTCTATGAGAGTCACACAGTGGGAAATACAAATTGATATGTTGTATCGTTAACAGAATGTTATAATTGATTATGCCTTGTTTAAAAGTTGAAATTGGCTGACAATGAAGGGCGTTTTATTTGGAGACGTTTCGGCTCACATAGGACGAATTTTATTGAAACTTCTGTCTTTCCTTTCAGATGTCAACAATGTAAGTTTGGATGCGATCGGTCAAAAGTGGAGGCCATATTACATGCAGAACAAAGGGCATTTTCCGCTGTATCTCATTTTCAACAGGAGGAATTTTCTCCGTAATTCATCATGTGTGGGATGGAGGGGGGCACGCGGTAGCGCAGTTGGTAGAGGCACTTCATGACAAGGTGGAAGGTCGCGGGTTCGATATCCGAGGGGAATTCCAGAAACGTCGTACTGCTCATTGTGAATGCAATACAACCTATGTAGGTTTTGTTGTGAGTGTTCTGTAATGAAGAGCACTTTATTTGAAGAACAAAGTAGCTTTTCTTCTGAATTGCGGGTACTATAAGAGGGATATTCCAGAAACTTTGTAATGTTCACTGTCTATACATGCGCTAAAACCTATGGAAGTTTTGTTGCTATCAGTCTATAATGCAGGGCATTTTGATTGGAGAACAAAGCAGCTTTTTGTCTGTATTGGGTTACCATAACAGGGATATTCCTGTAATGTCATTCTGTTCACTGTCTGGGCATGTGCCACAACCTGTGTAAGTTTCATTACGATCAGTCTATAGTGAAGGGCATTTTGCTTGGAGAACAAAGCAGCTTTTCCTTTGTATCATGGCTTCTATAAGAAGGATATTCCAGAGGTGTCATACTGTTCATTGTCTGCGCATGCACTACAACCTATGCAAGTTTCTTTGGGATCAGTCTCTAATGAAGGACATTTTTCTTGGAGAACATACTATCTTTTCGTTTGTGTCTGGGCTTCCAAAAGAGAGTTATTCCTGAAACATCATACTGCTCACTGTGCTTGTGCTAAAACCTGTGTAAGATTCATTGGGATAAATTTATAGTGAAGGGCATTTTGTTTGAAGAACAAATGACTTTTTGTCTGTATCACAGTTTATATAAGAGGGATATTCCTGAAACATCATACTATTCACTGTCATTGAATGCGCTACAACCTGTGCAAGTTTCATTGGTATCAGTCTATAGGGAAGGGCATTTTGCTTGGAGAATATAGAAGCTTTTCCTCTGCACCTTGCCTTCTATAAGAGGGACATTTCTTACCGTCATACTCTTCACTCTATGCGCATGCGCTACAACCTATGTAAGTTTTGTGACGATAGTCTACAGGGAAGGGCATTTTGCTTGGACAAAGCACTTTTTTTGTTGGTACCGTGCCTCCTATAAAAGGTATATTCCTCTAACGTCATACTATGTACTGTATGCACACGTGCTACAACCTCTTTAAGTTTTGTTGCGATCAGTCTGTAGTGAAGGGCATTTTTCTTGGAGAACAATGCAGCTTTTCCTCTGTACTGTGGCTTGTATAAGTGGGACATTCCTGCAGCGTCATCCAATTCTTTGTTTGCGCATACGCTACAGCCTTTGTAAGTCTCCTTACTATCAGTCTATAGTGAAGGGCATTTTACTTGGAGATCAAAGCAGCTTTTCCTCTTTTATCGCAGCTTCTATAATAGGGATATTCCTGAAACTTCATACTTCACATTTCCAACACATGCCATGTATCCATTGTAAGTTTGAATCCTGTCTATAATGAAGGGTACTTTACTTCGAGAATCAAGTACCTTTTTGTCTTTTAAGGGTATTCTTTCCACTTAACATGGTGTAATGTCTACTCTTGCACAACTGGCAGTTAAAACACAAACCGTATTTTTCACAAATTAATGCTGTGTGCTTTTAAAACGCATTTCACGCTTCAAAATGATGCGTTTTATTTCATTTGTAAGAAAATATTGATGTCGATTCTACTGCCTCTTATATTAAGTCATTCTTCATAATTTCCCAAGTGTCTCAGTCATACTTTAGGCATTCTGGAACTGTGTCTAAAATGTGGAATCTGTTTCAGGTTCAGTTTTGTCCTTGGCCCCAGCAGTGGAGGCAGCACTTGTCATCACACCATGCAGTCTGAATTCAGGACTGTATGTTTTAGCAGCAAGCTGCTTACAGACAGCAGCCCAATGATGCATTGTCACACTGAAGGTGAGGCACCACTTGTCAATGCAAAGGGGCAGGGCTGTGTATTTTAGCAGCACAGAATACATCGATGTCAAGTGAACTGCAGCCAAGAGGTGACAGATTGCTTGCCATCCACTTACTTCTTAAGGGGCCCAGTGAGATGAAGATCACCGGCCCTGAAATTTGGGTTTAGTGAAGGGGTAGTGTGTGTTGTCCATAACCTCCTAACTGCAGCCCCTTAGCTAGTGACAGGTCTGGTTGGCGGTATGGGCCCCAGTGATTGCCATCTGTTTGGACCCCTTCAGATATACCCAACAAACAAGCAGTTTGCAACAGACCCCAACATCAAGCAACCAGTCACCTCCTAGGTACAGTTTGTTATAAGCAAAGTGTGTGGTAGTTGACACCAAGAAATGTTAATCATTAGGATTTCAAGAAATACAGATGTACTGCACATGGTATGTGAATGGACTTAGGAATTTGCTGTGTCAGAATAAAATCAAACTTGATTTGAGATCTTCACTGTTCTGGGATTTTACGCATCCTAGATCAGTAGTTAGTTACAGACGTTTTGAGATAACCTTTCGAACTTGTCCTCAAGAGTGGGACCTTTAAGTTTGTCCCAAAACATGGGTATCTAACTACCGATCTCCTATACATAAAATCGCAGAAGAGCCACGATTCGATTTACACCGCAGCGGAAGCCCGAAATCACAAATTGCGTTTGTTCTTGCAGGATATTCATCAGCTGTTAAACAAGAGTGGAAGTGTGTGCACCAGGGACTGCAGATGTCAGAATCTACAGTCTACAGTGTCGGCACTTCTTTTAAGTACCTGGCATATTAAGAAAGTGTTTTATGTAAAAGTTGTAGACTTTAGCTCATTATATATTTTGTATTCTGCAACACTGATTTTTATTTTGTACTTTTTTGGAGAAAAGCAATAAAGTTTCTTGCAGTTTAATGTAGAATAATTTTTATTTTAGACTGATATGAAGGAAAACTGAAGTCACTGTGATAACCTGTAGTGTATACGCTGCTATAATGTCTGTAGTAAACTGTCCTGTCATTCTCCATAATGATTTACAACCTGCTCTCCTGACACCCCTCAGTTTAATAGACTGTCCCGTCACCCGATACTATGGAAGCTCTCTTCAATTTCTTTGAAGGTCATGCAAGGTCATTTAGATATTTTATTCATGCTGTGTTCAGAAATTATGCATGACATGGTAAATTTCTGTATTTTAACCCTTGAATGCCCATTTTGTAAATATGGGGCATACTAGGGGCATTCCTTTGTCTTATCTGTGTCACAGTATGTCTTATGATCCTGCAACTTCCGTACTGCAGAGCATTACAGATGCCGCAGTGTCTAAATATTTTTATAATACGAAAGGTTTTGTACGTACTGTTGTCATTTTAGCCGTCTTTACTGAGCAAATTGTGTATTTCAAACCTCGATTGCCAATTTCGTAACTTTGTGGGGCATACTGGTGCATACCAGGTTATGGCATTCCTTTGTCTTATCTATGTCACAGTATAACTTATGATCCTGTAACTTCCGTACTGCAGAACATTGCAGATGCCGCAATGTCTAAATATCTTTATAAAAGAAAGGTTTTGCACATACTGTTGTCATTTGAACCGTCTTTACTGAGCAAATTGTGTATTTCAAACCTCGATTGCCAATCTCGTAACTTTGTGGGGCATACTGGTGCATACTAGTGCATACTGGTGCATACCAATTTCTCTTATTTTAATAAATTTTGTGCTTCAAAGAACTGTGGTGCATACTGGTGCATACTAGTGCATACTGGTGCATACCAGTTTATGACATTCCTTTGTCCTATCTATGTCACAGTATGTCTTATGATCCTGCAACTTCTGTACTGCAGAACATTGCAGATGCTGCAGTGTCTAAATATTTTTATAAAAGAAAGGTTTTGTACGTACTGTTGTCATTTGAACCGTATTTACTGAGCAACTTCTATATTTCAAACCTCGATTGCCAATTTCGTAACTTCGTGGGGCATACTGGTGCATACCAATTTGTCTTATTTTAATAAATTTTGTACTTCAAAGAACAGTGGTGCATACTAGTGCATACCAATTTGTCTTCATTTAATAAATTATGTACTTCAAAGAACTGTGGTGCATACTGGTGCATACTAGGGTATGGCATTCCTATGTCTTATCTATGTCACAGTGTGTCTTATTGTCCTGTAACTTCTGTACTGCAGATCACTGAAGATGCCGCAGTAACATAATATTTTTATAATATGAAAGTTTTGTACGTACTGTTGTCATTTCTGCATTGCAGAACTTCCCATAGCATTGCATATTCTGCTGCTCACATCATATGGTTCAGAGCACTGACTACACTCGCAGCATCTGGCTGTATCTTAGTCTCTTTATGGTTTTTGGACTGTTGTTATTTCTGTAGTATTTTGTATAGGTAACTTTTGTACTTGTCACCATGACTTTGTGACATAGCATATTTAATAGTTTTCCTGAACTCTACACAATATCTACTCCTCACCAAATATTATTCGGATTATCAAATCAAGAATGAGATGGGCAGGGCGTGTAGCATGTATGGGGAGAGGAGAGGTGGATACAGGGTTGTGGTGGGGAAACATGAGAGAAAGAGACCACTTGGAAGACTCGGGCTTAGTTGGGAGGATAATATTAAAATGAATCTTTATTAAGTTTGATGGGTGTGAGGGGGTGGGGGGGGGGTGGGCGGGTTTGATCAGGTTCAGGATAGAGACAGTGGTGGACTTTTGTGAATGAGGTAATGAAACTTTGGGTTCCGTAAAACACGGGGAATTTCTTGGGTGAGAACCTGTTAGATTCTGAAGAAGGACTTGGCTCCATGGAGTCAGAACTCTACACATCCAACTGATGTGCTGTGAACTCTTCAGGGTTTATTTTTATTTCTTGCTGTGTGAGTATGGGTAATGTCAGGAGTACGGCAAGCCTGAACAGTTACAACACTTGGTGAGGTGTTTATCTGCTTCTTCAGTACAGTCATATGTAAATGTTTACGGCAGTGTCCATAACAACTGACAGAACTGTCCATAACAATAGACCGGAAATGGTTCTACCTCACAAAACCACCAAAAAATAATTCTTAATAGATGTAGCAATTCCAGACAGTCACAGCTTCTACAGCACAAGAAGCTTCAGAAATGTACGGACATGCAAGAAGGACTAACGAGGACATGACACATGAACGCGGTCTATATAGTACCATTAGTATTATCCACAAATGGAATTATCCCAAATAAATTACAAAGGAGTTTGAAACAAGACAATCGAGCTGTGTTTCGAATTTTTATCGCACTTTAAGGTTTTCATTTAATTCTCCTTCGTATGTCTTATAGCCAGGAAGTATTTAGCAGTGCCTGGTTAATGACCTGTACTCTTTGCAAAGTAGTTAAACCGTTAAGATTTAATAATAACAATAACAACAATACACATAATCTCGCCAAAATAATAACCGACAAACAAAACAAGTACCAAGAACTGGCGAATGAAATATGTGCTATGTGGAAGCAAAAGGCAGCACAAGTGATCCCGATAGTAATATAATCTACGGGAGTAATTCCGAAATCACAATCACAGAGTCTAACAAGACTTAGCGTGCACCCCAATACATACATACAACTGCAGAAATCTGTAATTCTTGGCACCTGTCAAATTGTAAGAAACTTTTTAAACTACAAATAAGACCACCGAGCCTAATCCTGTTGATTACTACATCCCAGGATAGGTGAATATTTCCCAGCCAAAGCTGAGAAGTGAGAAATTCTATGATGATGATGATGATAATAATAATAATAACAATAATAATGCAACACGACTGTACGGTGCCCAAAATCTAATTCAAATTCCGCCTGTTGTGTTCTTTCAAATTAGAAGGTAAATTTCCCTATCTCATGATCTCATGAAAACCAGCGACTGAGGCCATCAAGAAGCGTGTCAAATGACAGCACAGCTATGAAAAGTGGAGCAGCACTGTGTTGCTGAAATTTCTTATTCACAGTTATGAAGTTACACGAAAATATTCCGAGGACATTTATATTGAGGAAAAAAGTATTACGTTTAGAAGGCACGATACTGTCAATATTTCGTTCAAGGTTAATCGATAAATTTTAACATCTCACAAATCAGATGTTCATAATAATTCCACATACGTTCAGTACTGAAATATCTTGTAGAAATCACGACACAAAAATCCACTCACGCGTGTCACAATTCTTACATGCAGCACGATATCAGTGCCACTGACAGGGAGTTCTACTGCGGACAAGTAAAATATTTCACCTAGTAAATGACAAAACGCAACTAAAAGTAAGTTTACGTGACTGAATATACAATCTGTTACCAGCACACCGATTTTATGCAGCTCTGTGTAAAAGCTCTAATGGATAAAACGAGTTTCAAACTGAAGATAGCAAAGGTATTAATGGGAAACGTTTGTTAACAGAGCTGTCCATATACTGAGGGAATAAGTTCAACGTTTTCATTCAGGTAAAGAAACACAAGAAGTCTGTACACGAATTTCGCGCCTTGAGAAAATACAAATCGGTGAAATCACGGATTTCAATTAACTGCACGACTAATTTCACGCAATCACAGACGCCGATAAAGGTAATATCTCATAAATTTACTAAAGTCCTAATGGCTGGAGCAATATGCTTGTGTTTACTGCTGCTGGTGTATGGTGAGACGGACGGCGAATGGTTGTATTCAGACACAGCATTGCTTGAACACGAACACCACCTGGTGAAGTGTTGTGGAAGTATACTCAGTACGAACTTTGATGAAGAACGCTCATTGCTTGTATCTGTTCCTGAAGCTTGTGATGATCAGTACAACACTACAAACCCAGGAGCAACTTCCAGAAGTTACTGCAAAGTGACTGAACTGCTGTTTGCTTCAATCCACAGTAACCACAAATATCCACTGCTGGTTACCGGTCCTGCACAAAACGTCAATTTTATAAATATTTTACATTCTGAAATTCCTACTGGCTTTATCATAATTTTGGGAAAAGGTGACGACGATAGGGTGTTCAGTGTATTCAAAAGTGAGTTGGAGAGGCTTTCGCAGTTACCCATCTGGAATCCACGAGGGAGGTTCATCGTCATGTCCTTCAATAGGAATATCCCACCGGCCAACAATGTTACAGAAGAACATAAACTGATCAGTAGAATTCTTGGTGAGTTCTGGGAAAAAGAAGTTGTGAATTCTATTGTACTGGTTCATAATATGGACGCAGATACATCAAGA
>Ga0123352_10022596_pt1 | contig 10030 bp, 5 predicted proteins | sample TergutLab28metaG_FD_89700 | JGI IMG/M metagenome (GOLD analysis project Ga0123352, IMG submission 89700) | Labiotermes labralis P1 segment gut microbial communities from Petit-Saut dam, French Guiana - Lab288 P1 | ecosystem: Host-associated > Arthropoda: Insects > Digestive system > Gut ...
AATTTTTTGGGGGGGGGGGGGGAATCTGTGCAACACGAATGAAAATATTGAGTAACGTGACTGAAATTTGAAACATAATTCTAACGCCATTTGCACAGATCTTTCGTTTTGTGTGTTCATATCGACCGCCGTCAGGCTGTGTTATATATTACATTACACTATATTATTTTTGTGTAACATACTAACAGTTGAATGAACGAATTTTATGTTTTTGTTGACCAGCATCCCTGTACAATCTTGTAAATAAAGCGACCTTGGTGCACAATTTTTCTTAGTATGTTAATTTCTTTTCTCTACATGTTTCGGGAGACTATGTGCCCATCATCAGGTGAAATAACTGTATCTATATGGCATTTGGTATTTGTCACTGTTTGGATGACTGTCTGGTATGCAGGAGCATATGCTTCTACATACCAGACAGTCATTCACACAGAGTGACAAATACCAAGTGCCACGTAGGTACAGTTATTTCTCCTGATGATGGGCACATAGTCGCCAGAAACATGTAGAGAAAAGAAATAAACATACTAAGTAATATTTGGCACAAATTGGCTTTATTTTACAAGATAATTGAATGACCCACCACAAAGCTGCTGTTAACCAAATGTTCCTAACCTGCAACCAGCCAAGTGCTGGGGCAGAATAAATACTTACTTGACGAAAAAGGTCGTAATATTATGCAGGTTTGTCAGGCCTTATGAACACCTCAGGAGCCTCGATAGACGTCTGTGAAGTTCGTATGTAATAATATTTGGCGCAGTAGGCCAGGCTGCACAGATAGGAATTTGCTGCGCTGTTTTGTTCAACAGAAAACTGACATGTACCTCACGGGTACTGAACTCGGCTGTCTGTTGTGGCAAGCCTGCAGTTAACCATCAGAATTATTATGTGAGGAATGAGGTATTAGAAAAGCCTACAAAATTTTAATCGTGGAATTTTAAATGAAGGGACTACTCCCGAAATTGGGGGATAATTTTAAAATGAATCCTATGGAAGTAGGATATGAGAGTGTGGACGATTCGGTTGTTGTTTATGTGACATATTGTTAGGGGATTGATTTTTGTACACGGTTATGAATAGCCGGAGTGTTTTAAGAGGAAGGAAATATTTCGATTGGTTTAGTTTTTATATGTTTTTTTGTGTTCTGTTGACCGTGCATCCTAATATAATGATAGTCTTTCTTACCAACTTGATGCACAAATTCTTTATTTTGATACATTTATTACATTCCTCTACATGTTTCGAACACTATTGTGCTCTTCTTCAGGAGGACAGTTGTGTTAGTACAGCATCTGGTATTGTCACTGTCTTTGGGTGACTGTTCAGTGCACAGGTTACGAGTCCTCTCGTAACCTGTGCACTGAACAGTCACCCAAAGAGAGTAACGACACCAGGTGCTGTGTTATCACAGTTGTCCTCCTTTAGATGAGCACAGTAGTGCTCGAAACATGTACAGGTATGTTATAAATGTATTAAAATAAAGAATTTTTGCATAAAGTTGGTTAAAAAAAAATACTATCATGGTTTCGTTCCTGTCGGTTTGTTTGAAAAGGGCTTAATTACTTAGAGCTTATGGGGAATTAATGCAATGTGTGAGCAGTCATAAGTGTTGTAAAATGTTGCTACATTATCGTTCTGTTGGTCGAAATTTAAGTCCAGTGATGAAAGGCAGAAGTTTTACAGATTTTCAAAAATAAAAAATAAAATAAAAAACATGAGAGCCAACTCAAAATTCTAGGCCCCACAAGGGTGACGTACAGCCAGTTCCGTGTCGAGACCCCACAAACATTCGTTACCAAACCGTACCGAATTCCGTCACCCGGTGTTTGTGCGCCCCCCTCGGTAAGGATATAAGAGTATTTATTTTTGTGTATGGCGGTGTAGGAGGGGCCTACAGGCTAGTTGTACCTGTAGACAGGATGGTGACTTAACAAGAGTAATTCTAACGTGGACTGTGATGAAAAAAAAAATCTTTAAAAAAAATCTGTATTGTTGGAGTATTGCAGACAAAGTATAGTGCATTATTTTTACTGCCTCCCATATTGTTCTAGCAGTTGATACATCACTTTCTTTCTCTGTGACATGTAACTCACAAATGTATATTGAAAGGTACGTCATTAGAGCATATTTGCAGTTAAGCAGAATATCAGATAAACGACTTTTTACTGTTTACCGTCTATTAGCAGGGGCAGTAAGACGAGCTGTTTCTAGGGCAGTACTTTAGCGGTTTGGAAGTGACTGTCCCTGACTGCACTTTTCGCTTGACTTAGGACACTCTTGTGTCCTTTACCTTAATGTTAAACCCAGCATTTTTCTGGTTTGAAGTTGCCAAACTTGTTGTGTGAACTGTAACCAAGCAGTAGCGTACTTATTTTGGGGTGAGGGCACGCTGATACTTGGAAAAGATCGGCTGAATTTACTTATTGCCAAAACTTTCGATGTTGACTGTACACAGTCTAGTTTTACTGTATCTGATCAAATTTCTTTTTTTTTTTTGTTTTCATTGAAGAATTATAAAAGAAAAATCTGTAATAAATAAAGGTAAATAAAGGATTTTCTGTCGTTACATTATAATTTATAAACATAAGCTTGTAGAAGAGATGTTAACCCTTTAAAGCACACTGGTAATTATGTATAGCACCTGACGTAGCATTGAGAAATTCTGCATATAGCCCACACAGTGTATAGTAAGTTTGGTGTGATTCTCCGAATAAGAAGTTATTTATATAAACAATATTAATTAATTGATCTTTGTAAAGGACACTGTTTTCTGTGAGGTCGGAACTGAGTTTTTAATTCATTATGTTGGCTAGATGAACTTTGTGACTTCAAAGGGTTAATTGAATTTTTTGGTATAGGACATCCCGTTGTGCTTAAAGTATAATATTAAAATGAAATACAATATGAACTCCGTCTGACACAATAATCTTTTTATTGTATAATTTAAACTCTTGACTGCTAATTTCAGCCTGAATAATGAATGTGAATGGGGAAAGGTAAATGAGTCCCGTTACAGGCCCAGAGGGTTCGAGGAAGTTAGGGTTCCCAGATTTCGTGACAACGACACAGGACGGTGGTAGGTTGTCAGCCTTACGCACCGGCCGCCTTTACCCCCAGGAAATACTCCTGGTACTCATTTCTGTTATTGGCTGAGTCGACTCCAGGGCCATAGTGCGATCGGAAGGATTTTATGTCAGTAGCTGAAATCGAACCAGCGACCTTCCGATTTGAAGCACAGCACCTTAACCACTGAGCTACCGCTGTCTTTGAGTTATTGATTTAAAAAGAAACGTAGGCAGATGCACTTTTAACAGGTTATAGTGTCATAACGCAGTTTGCTAAAACTCGCCGCTGGAGGGCAGTTGTGTCGTTTTTGCACTCACAGAAAATTATACCGCTTCAAAATCTTTTAAAATTCCGTCCCGAAGAATCATACATTTTGAGTTGTGACACTGTTGTCGCAAATGAGCGATATCTTATTTCATTTTTAATATCAATTGACATATGATATTTACATGTTGTTGCAGTGAACCAGCTGAAATAAATGATATGTCAACATTAAAACCACAATGACTATTTTCCGGTCGTCCACCTCGTTCGGTATCCAGCAGTGAACTAAATGGATTTTATGAAAGCCAAATCGTTTACACTGTCCAAGCGTCAAACCATGTTACATTGTTTCCCGCTGTGAGTCTTACACTGATGTTAAAACTGTGTGAACAAATCAGATACCTCGTTCTTATGTCATTTGCTCTCCCCCTCTCGCGTTATTCTTGTTAAAGAGAGAAGGGGCATTAAATTTCGGCTACAGACGTACAACTTCATATGTAATGTTTGTACGGTAGATGAGTGGGCCTGGGTAGCTCAGTCGGTATAGCGACACGATACGGACTTGACGGTCCGGGGATCGAATCCCGGTTAGAGCCAAATATTCCGCACCCGTCCAGACAGGCCCTGGGACCCACCCACCCTTCTATACAATGGGTACCGGGTTTTTCCCGGGGGTAAAGCGACCGGGTCGTGGCGTTGGACCACCCACCCCACCTAGCGCCGAGGTTAAAGAAAGAGTAGAGCTATACCTTTATTCCTCTGGGCCTTCGTGGCCTGTTATAGGATGACCTTTACCTTTACCTTTATAGGGTAGATGAATTGTTGGCTTTAGATGGACGCGCAACTGTGGTACAATAACCCTCTTCAAATTTAATACAGCCTTTACCATGCTCTGTGCTTGCATAAGAAGATGAATTTTCAGCTTTAAATGGCCTAATTTATATGCGTTTTTCACGTCAGTGGAGATTTGACGGTCAGAAGTGAGGAATGACAAAGGAGTCCAATGAATCTAAAGTGTAATGTCTTTGGTAGAGGTGACTCGTATCGCATCCGTATGTTACCATATGTCATGTCTGCCAGACATTTCTGGAAGCTTAGGCACAACTTCGATAACCAATATATTCAGTACCTATATTTTTTGAATAAATATATAAAATGCAACTTTAGAGGTTAGCGGTGCGGTACGTCAACTATAGTTGACGTTAGGCGTCTAAAGGTTAAGACAAACCCTAAACTCATCTACGTTTTTCTCTGCAGTAACATGTTGTCTGTCTATAATTCATCCCCTCTCATTTTCCCAAAAGCTGGCACCGAGTTCGCAAAATTGCGAAAAGCTACTATTAGTTTCTTCATGTCCGTCCGTCCACAGCCTTTACCCCCCAGGAAATATTCCCAGTACTCATATCTGTTAGAGGCTGAGTCGACCCCAGTTCCATAGTGCGATCAGAAGAATTTTATGTCAATGGAAAATTCCATTGACAACATCTGGAATCGAACCAGCGACCTTCCAATTTGTAGCACAGCGCCTTAACCACTGAGCTACCGCGGTCCCTGTTTTACCTTTCACCATTATGTAATTTTAGTATTTCGTTTTTATTGTATTTCAATAATGTTGTAATTTTAATTCGATATTAACAGTAATATTTATAAATGATATTTATGGAGGACAGTGGAGCGTAATAACGTTTTTTGACATTTGTAAGTGACTAACTGTATAGAGCGCTGTACACGTTATGTCTAACATTGGTAGCTCCCTGAAGATGGCCGAAATATGTAACATCAATAAAACGAATTGAGGGGTTAGTTGCAGAAAGACTCGTACGCTGTTTCTTCCCTAATGTATAATCATTAATCAAAAATTTTCCCTTCATCTCTCTGTCTCTTTCACATTTTAGAAATGTGTATTAAATTTCCTTCTTGGTCACGTAGGAGGCATCCCCCCCCCCACTTTTTGCTTATCTCCTTTCCAAATTTCCAGTTGAAACTACGCGAACATAATTCTCTCATATAATTTATACCGATTTTTCCACTGTTCTTTCTTATTGCAGTATGAAACTACAGGTTTAGTGTTCCCTCGTTTTGTTCTTTACTTGCTCGCGTTTGGTCGCTCACACTGAGGGAGGAACGTAGGCTGAGGGTGTTTGAAAATAGGGTGTTGAGGAGAATATTTCGGCCTAAGAGGGACGCGGTAACATGGGGGTGGAGAACACTACATAAATGAGCAGCTTAATGATCTGTACTCTTTACCCCATATTGTTCGGGTGATAAAATCTAGAAGAATGAGATGGGCTGGGCATGTAGCACGTAGGGGGGTGGAGTAGAGATGTTTACAGGGTTTTAATGGGTAAACCTGAAGGGAAAGAGACCGCTTGGAAGACCCAAGCATAGATGGGAGGATAATATTAAGACGGATCTTCAGGAAGTGGGATGTGGGGGGGGGTATGGACTAGATCGGGCTGGTTTAGGATAGAGACAGGTGGTGGGCACTTGTGAATGCGGTAATGAACCTTCGGGTTCCATAAAATGCGGGGAATTTCTTGACTGGCTGCAAACCAGTTAGCTTCTCAAGAAGGACTCTGCTCGATGGAGTAAGTAAGTAAGTAATTTGCTCGTCTTTCAACGCCTTTGCACTTAAATTCTTTTATAAAACCAAGTCACTAAGTTACAAACGTACGTCATAGTAGGCTACGTTCTGTCATCGTAGGTGATAAGTTTGATGTATGTTTGTAGCTTGTGCGTTGACTTGCTTCTATACATTAATGTTCAGCAGGACGAAAGCAACGAATAGCTTCACAATCGTTGCACCAAGTTCTGTAACTTTGCAGATAACGTTTGAAACGTGATGACACACGCGCAGAAACCAGATTTGGTCTTTCAGCGCAGCGGACGAGTCCATTTAAATGGGTGGGGTGGTCAGTTCAGTCGACTACTGGCAGCCGAGGTGTGCGCATCAGCGGTAGTAATGCTGGATACACCATGTTCTGAGGTAGAGTGCAAGACTACTGGCTACCCACTCCATTCGCCAATTTCCCCTTCACTTCCCCTACCGTGCGTCACCGTGTCCCATCAGGTTTCAACTGAGCTCTACTTGTCCATAGGCAATTCATACAAATTTTCGTTCCCAGCATGTTGCCTGTTTCTCAAAATCAGTACGCAGAAACCCAGATTTTGTGCCTATTAGTGTCAAGGTCACTGTTCGTATACAGTGCTAGCTTTCCGTGCTTGTTTTACGTTGACTTGCAGGAGGCTCTAATATTTAACTTCTACAAACATTGGCCGACTTCCATATTTCGCCTGGTCTACTAACTTGCGCGCCAGCAAACAGATTTCCTTGGAAATTTTTTACAGTTTTTTTCCCCCGTTCAGCCGGAATGTGACGCCACATCTCTGTTTAATCGGTTTCCCGACGTTTCGGGATAACGTAGCGGTATCATCTTAAAAGGGTCGAAGGGTCCGATAAGAATCGTCTCGGGACACATCAATCCCCGGAGTGTTAGTTGACGAGACGTTTGTAGATTTGTACAATCAGCGCGTTTTGATAGTTTCATCCAATATTTTTTTTTAACTACAACATTTGTTCATAGTATGATTTTTCAAGACTGTTGACCTTCCGCAGAATTTGAGATCTCAGGCTATAAACTGTGGTCGCAAATAGCGCCTTTTGTATCTTGTTTTACGTACCGACAGGCCTGCACTCCTCATGAAATGTTGTTCGTGTGATCAAATCGAGAAGAATGAGATAGGCGAGGCATGTAGCACGTATGACGGACAGGAGAGGTTTATATAGGGTTGTGGTGTGGGGGAAAACTGAGGTAAAGAAGCACCTGAACTACCCAGGCATAGATGGGAGGGTAATATTAAGATGGATCTTCAGGAAGTGACATGGGGGGGTTAGGACTGGATTGAGCTGGCTCAGGATAGGGACATGTGGCGGTCACTTGTGAATGCGGTAATGTAGTTTCGGGTTCCATAAAATGCGGGGAATTTTTTTGACTAACTGAAAACCGGTTAGCTTTTCTGGAATGACCCTGCTCCACGGAGTGAGTACAGCCAAGTGATTGCTATGTTGAGTAGCGGAAATATGTAGCTGTCTTTTGACATCTAAGAAATTATGTTGTGTTGATGGGGCCTTCGTTCGTTGTATTGTGGGCCCTTGAATGGTGAATAGACCCTGTGAATGAAACCCTTAACGCCTTTAGGACCTTAAAAATTGCATCTTTTCTCCCGTGTATACTTGTACAGATGTAGGGAAGGGATTTGGACATTGGCAGTAAGTTGGTAAAGAAACCCCTGCAAATGGGTAGATCGCGTCTACCGACCGGAACTTTAAGGGTGAAGGAGGGGCAAATGCCCATCTTCCCCCACGCCCCCCCCCCAAAAAAAAGCCATATTTTTTTCTACCAAAGAATTTTTTTTTTAGCATCTGAGTTGATCAGGAGAAAAATAAAAACTAAAAATATTTTCTAACCGATTGTCTGGACAGTAAAAAGTGAAAAAACACGTGCGTTTGAGTGTTTTCTAAACCAAAGTTTCTAATGCCCATGTTAGTTCCCGGCCTTAGTGTTATTAACCATTTGGCGCGGAATTATTTTTTAAATTTTAGCACACCCTGTATATAAAATGTGAATAATACAGGAACCAAATACATTAGAATTATGAAACAAACTGCATTATGAAGAGGAAAAAAACGGAGAGTATACACCATGTTTAAAATATTCAGTACCTATATTTGTTGAATAAATATATAAAATGCAATTTTGGAGGTTAGCGGTGCGGTACTACCACTATAGTTGACGTTAGGCGTCTAAAGGTTAACCATTCTACGCCTGTGGCCACCCATATTTTTGTCCCTGGTCTCCACTGACCGTTGTACATTGTAGTTCCTGTGTCACAGTTCCGATATTTTACATGAATCTAATCTAGTAGTTCATCTAGAATGTCGCAAAACGAAATACTGTGGTGAAGCGCACACTCGTCCATATTTGAGATGTCTCACATCGGAACTATCAGTTCCGGGCCACGCTGTTCTGCCAAATACGCCGTGGCGTTCCCCAAGTCCCTCTACGTAAATACCGGCATGTATTTTACATCTGTATGACACCGCTATCTTGTACAGCCCTTCCACTTCGTTATTCATTAATCAGAGCAGTGACGTAATTAGGTTTCTTTGTGACGCCCTTGACGCAAAATTCAAGGCCGCACTGATAGGAATGGTGAACTTTAAAAACTGACGATTATTTATCGAGTTTTCTTTTATTTTTAAAAATGTTTTAAAATTCTTAGGGCGCCAAAAAAAATCAGTTTCTTTTCATTTCAAAACACATTTTTTTTACCGCCTCTTGGACTCCGCAGCTCCGGCCGGCTGCACTACTTGCCCCGCCCTCGCCCCTGCTACTCCCCTGAGAGTACCAATCGCTGCCATGTAACGTTAGCAGTGACAAGCATCGTTAAAGAAGTAAAGGAAGCTTATCCTTTCTAAAAAAAAAAAGAGGGATCTTCGTACAGAAGCTGCTGCTTATCACAAAATACGGAACGCGGAGAATTTTCTGGCTTCTGCCGCGAAGTGGCTGAGAACTGCGCTCTTGTGGGTTGTTACGTTGCGAGTAGTGGTAATTTCTTAGCGACGTTTCGGGACAACATGTCAGTTACACCAGCAGGGCCCTTGAGGATGGGAACTATGGGTTGTCCCGAAACGTCGGTAAGAACTTGCCACTACTCGCTGCGTAATAACGCACAAGAGCGCAGTGATCACTGAAGTCTGAGCTATAAAACTGTTATCAGGGCCGTTATTTGGTGTGACGAATTTAAAGCGGAATACAGAGTAACAAGTATATGTCTGTATGGTTTGAACCATCTAATGTATGTCTCTATGGTTTGAACCACCTAATGTATATCTCTGTGGCTTGAACCCCCTAATGCATGTCTCTATGGCTTGAACCACCTAACGTTTGTCTCTATGGCTTGAATCCCCTAATATATGTCTCTATGATTTGAACCATATAATATGGTTTGAACCACCTAAGGTATGTCTATGTGGATTGAACCCCCTAATGTATGTTTCTATGGTTTGAACCACCTAACGTTTGTCTCTATGGCTTGAATCCCCTAATATATGTCTCTATGGCTTGAGTCCCCTAATATATGTCTCTGTGGTTTGAACCACCTAAGGTATGTCCATGTGGATTGAACACCCTAATGTATGTCTCTATGGTTTGAACCGCCTAATGTATGTCTCTATGGCTTGAACCCCCTAATGTATGTCTGCATGGTTTGAACCCCCTAATGTATGTCTCTACGGTTTGAACCATCTAATGTATGTCTCTATGGTTTGAACCCCTAATGTATGTCTCTATGGCTTGAACTCTCTAATAGGTCTGTGTGGTTTGAACCCCCTAATGTATGTCTCTATGTTTTGAACCACCTAATGCATGTCTCTGTAGATTGAACCCCCTAAAGTATGTCTCTATGGTTTCAACCAACTAATGCACGTCTCTATGGTTTGAACCACCTAATGTATATCTCTATGGATTGAACCCCCTAATGTATGTCTCTATGGTTTGCACCCCTGATATGTCTCTATGGTTTGAACCACCTAATGTATGTCTCTGTGGATTGAACCCCCTAATGTATGGCTCTATAGGGTGAACACCTGATATGTCTCTATGGTTTGAACCACCTAATGTATGTCTCTGTGGATTGA
>Ga0123352_10022597_pt1 | contig 10030 bp, 9 predicted proteins | sample TergutLab28metaG_FD_89700 | JGI IMG/M metagenome (GOLD analysis project Ga0123352, IMG submission 89700) | Labiotermes labralis P1 segment gut microbial communities from Petit-Saut dam, French Guiana - Lab288 P1 | ecosystem: Host-associated > Arthropoda: Insects > Digestive system > Gut ...
TGTGTGTGGGGGGGGGGGGGGGGGATTGCAGGGCAGCCACATAATTTAAATTGCCATGTTAGGGTCACTTCACCCCTAATGACTGAAGAACGTTCCCCAAAAGTTGATCCGGATTTTCACAGTGATGATGCAGATATCAGTGGCAGTACTGGTGTCTTGTGTTATGATGCAGATAACTGTTTATCTGAGTTTAAATATTTCACATCTGTTTCCTACAGCATATATCAGACAGATTGAGCCAGGTTCAGCTACCTTCTAAAATATTAGTTTGAAGCTTTCAACAACAGCACTTAATTTCTCCCACAAAGTATAGAGTGCATGCTCACATGTTTGTGCACATGCACATGCATGCACACACATACACACACACACACACAGAACACTACGCCTCTTGCCATTTTATCTTACCAAGAACACTGTATGATCAAAATCTAATAGGCTTGAAGTGAAAATGTACTATTTGTTTATGCAACTGTAACAATTGTAGATTACATAAATGTAAAAACCATGTTAAAATTTCATCAATATTTGAAAATTTTTTAATATTCTACAGAGCTGGCAAAGAATGAATGTGGCATGGAATAGCAAGAGTAATAATTAAACATACAGAAAAGCAACAACAATAACAATATTAAGATATAAATGATGAACAACTAGTAACTCTTAAATCGACATAACTTACAACAGCAGAGAAATACATCCCTGAGTTGACCTTAAGGACATGGGGCTCATTTGGTTGAAATAACTGCTATGAAGTGCATTTTGAGTTAAGTTGCAATGTGAGGATTTCTGCATGAGGAAAAGGGAGTAAGTCATTAAAATTTTACTGACTTACCTCACTTCTCATGCACATCCATACACTACAATAGCACTAACCTTAATTTTCCATATTGATAACAAAACTGTGTTCCAAATTGAATAAAACAGTGTCACTGTCATGTAAAGTTGTTATGTTCTGATATCACACCAAATAAAGCAACCAGAAGAAATAAGACATTAAAAGTAGTACTCACATTGTATTTCCAACACATAAAGTATGCTTGCAAATAATAATAAAATAATTTAACAGTATGAAGAATTCCATAATGTGCACACATGTGTGTGCATACACACATTTTTAGGATTGTGTTTGTATACACTTCTAGATGTTGTCTTTCCTTGGACTCATTACAACAGATACAAACAAATATGCAAGGCCTCCAATGATACATTGGTTTGGTACCAATGGAAAGAAAAACAACTTTCAACACAGTTAATGAGTGATCATCAAGCAAAAAATTCCTGTTATTCCATAATTTAAGTTATTCTATTCTGCAGAACAGGTTCAAAGTTAATCTTCTGCTTCCATGTATTTAAGTGAATATTTCTAATATATGATTAAGCTTTATCTTGAAACATAAAAAATGTCTCTTTGGACCCTGTGTTTCAATTCTGACCAAGTAATGACTGTTCACAACTGCCATGAGTAAAAAGTGCACAATTTATAGCTGGTGATCATGGAGGCCAAATTCTTGGACTCTGCCTCTTCATGGAATACCTCCAATAATAAAATCATATTCATTGTGAAGTAAGACATGATTATGTATAAAGTACTCTGTTTTTGGTTGGTTCTTTGGAAGAGGTGCTAGAATTACTGGCAGAATTTGTTTAAAACCTGCCAATTTCAATGTTTTACTTTGTGCCCAGCACTGAAAACTTGTTTAATAATATTTTTCAATTCTTCTGTCTATTTATGATTCATAATTTACATTAGTACAGATCCTACTTGAGTTGTGCAAGTATCAACATTTGCAAATCAAAATTTTGGTAAGTTATTATTATTTTTTTTTTTACTTTCTACTACCAGCCATTGCACTACATATATGATAAATTTTAAAATTATACCACTACTAATCAAAGTATATCAGGTACATGTCACTGTTTAATTATTTTAGCTACCCATATAAATGTGGGAAAAGTGTTAAAACCGTAGTAAATGCCAATATGTGTAAAGTTAAAGTATGGGCTTGTGGAACTCAATCCCCACATTAACTTGTAGGACTGTCTTCACATTTAAAAAATTCCTTTATGCAGCACTTGTATTATACCACCTTTGCACAAAAGCACTGACTGCCCAATCTAATGTAAGTTTAAGCTACTGGTAACTTAAACTTGCATCCAATCTGGCACTGCATGGGAAGGTAAGAAGTTTGAACAGGTAGTTATGCAATAAAACAGACATCTGCACTCATCACATTTGCTCCACCAGTACAAATGATAATTATTTAAAAATTAATGAATCTCACAGCTAATGTACATTATTTTCATATCATTTTAAAGGCCATTTGAATTCATTTACTGAATTAAAATTACCTAAAATCTCAATATTCCCTTCAAATATGTGTTCAAGACGTAACAAATGGCAGGTTATTAAAATATATTTTAAAGATAAATGCTATTGTCAATATTTATGCAAATTGTAGGTCTGTGACTGCTTCATTATTGGGATTGCAGGTTCAAATCCCACTAAAGGCACTGATGTATCTTGCATTTGTTGTGTGTTCAGTTAAAAGCAACTTCTGTGATGGGTTGATCATTCATTTCGAGCAGTCCTACCAGGTTTGTGTGTGATATAGAAACCTCAAAATGAGGTGGCCTAAGGCTGATTTGGACTGCAATTTCACATAAAATAAAAATACATATTCACATTACATACCAGACTGTTCACTCTCCAGGCTATGGGAGCTGTGTGAAATGCTGTCCCATAATTGACCACTTGATGACAGCTCAGCATCACCACCTGGGCCCACTTTATGCTTTCTCTTTACTGTTGCACTCTCTGGAAACATGTAGGTCTTAAGGAGGTGTCATGTAAGCCATGCAGTATTTCCCTTTGTGTTAAAAATGAAAATGTTATATCCCCATATAGCAGTTCACTGTCAATTGTGTGGATTGTGCTATTAATTGAAACCATACCTGACAAGAGCATCTTATGAGTACATAAGCTTATGTGAAACCTGAATTATTACAGTCACTGCAGAAGCAATTAGGATGAGGAAGTGTGTAAGTCCAGAGCCAGTGGACTGTCAGAGAAATATGACCAGCCACAAAATTTGAGAAAGCATTAGAAACAGGCCACAGAATGGAGAAATCCAACATTCACGTAACAGACATTTTGGCAGTCATAATGCTACTATTCATGAAAAATGCTATTTCTGAAGTGATCGGTTGGTTTCTTGACATGGTTGGGAGTACAAACCTCTAATACTGATACAAAATTAGTGTCTAATTTGACCTGTAACCAAGAATGTTGTGAAGCAGAGATGACCAGACTGTCCACGATAAAGTTATCTTAATGTGCACAAGTGTGGTATTTTATTACAGAATCTAACTGTATGCATTTGTTTGCTGCCAATATGCAGTGCAAAACTTCAAGTCCCTGTAATAACCAAAAATGTGACCAAGAATTTCTGTCAACCCAACACAGATATCAATCAACCTCACCTCCTTTGCCTTTGGTTCACACCCTGGGAGATACTGTCATCACCTGTTAATGCACCCATATGAAACAACTTGTCTCTCTGACTCCAAGCAGAATGGTCACCGAACAAGAATTATAAGCACTGAGTGCCTTTCTACAGAAATAAAAGGCATGACTTTTCAAGACCCCCACTAACAATGACAGATGAATGGCATGAGCAGGACAGTCACAGATCCACTATTCATACTTTTATGTCCTGATTGCAATGGGCCATTCCCCTGGCATCTATAATATTATGTAATGTGCAATTCAAGGTTAAAATAATTACTGACTCAATTCTAATATCATGAAAATTCTTCAAATACAAACACATTTGCACCCCCCCTTTAATGTTCCTAGATTTAACAGTTTTTCAAGTTAAAGAGCCAGTCTCACTAACTGCAATCAGTAATATTGGTACCAAATTTCCTCCATGTAAGATATCTCTCAGTTCAGTGTTTAAATCTATTGCTCCCCAAAGAAACCTTAAGGTAGAAGTTTCCCTCTAATTTTCTTGACTGCCCAATGTCATAAACAAACCTACCTTCCTACATGTGCTAAGTGAAAAAGATTACTCGCTGAAGTGTTAGATTGAAATTAATAAGCATCACCCTTATCAACACCACTGAGTAGAAACTGGCACACAAGTTACAGTGAAAGTTCTTACAACTTATGGAACATCACCCAACGTTTTTGGTGCTTCCTCTGGCACCATACTCACCTGACTTGTACACTTCTGCCACAGTAGGCTGTGGTTCAGGTGCTTGGTGTGAGTCTGGAGAGGTGTTATTACTAGGAGGAGATGGTTCCAGTACCGAACTATCCCAGGACTCTACTGCACTGTCAACAGATGGTAGTGCTGGACCAAACTGACCAGCAGACAGTACTGTATTGTCACAGCTCTCTGACAGAGGTTCTGCCAATACAGGAAAAACAAATACAGTTGTATGTTCTATGTGCTTTGATTTAAATCATGTCAAGAATCTACAATAATAAATTAATGAAGTTTGTATTGGTAACACGACATGAACAAGGTATATGAAAACCAGTTAAATCTGTCACTGTTATGTTAGTAGGTAGTGTGATGGCTCCCATAGTGTTGAATTATTGTAAGTAATTCTCTCACACTCATTTCTTGAAGAATCACTTCATTCATAAAACTGATGCCATTCTGATACAGTAAAGAATTCTAAAATATCTCCACATGAAATAAATCACATTATGATTTAGGCAACAGCCTGATAAAAACAGATGGTGGATACAGTGCTTGTTTTCATAATACACCGTGATCACAATATTAATTCAGTTTAAACAATTCCCAAATGTGTAAATTTTTTAACCTTCAGTGGGGACAACTTTTGTCAGGACTGGATAGACAGCAGGCACCGCTGTGCTCTTTATACTTTTGTTGCACGCAACCTTCCCTGATTCATGGATCGGTAGGTTTGCTAAGGACAGGTGCACTGTCTCACATTGCAAAATACAAATATTAAACTATGAATCAAATTACTATGAACACTTTTAGCACTTTTAAATATATCCACAAAAATTAATTTGTGTGAGAAAGAACTGAATAGATAAAAAAAATTATCATATGGAAGATACATAATTTAAAATCTATGCATCAGGGAACAAGGCATAATTTGTCAGACAGATCATCTTCCAAGGATCTTGACTTTACAACACAGATCCAACAGTGCTGTAGCCAGTCTCAAGGCACTGAGTACTCCACCTATTTGCTATTCATGCAACAAAAGGAATGAAAGTAATGATGTTATACACAAACTATTTACCTGCTACAAAGAACTGAAAACTAAGAAATGTACCCAGTTCTAAAAATCGTTGTTTGTCAGTTGTGGTAAAATGGGCTGCTACATAATACTAGGATCAAAATAAATTTCTACATCAAGGATTATGAAGATTACTGCGATTAGGAAGAATTGTGATGAGAATGGTAGTCGTGCAGAGTTTTTTGGGTTAAATCCACATTCAATGGGTCACTACTAGGAAACTAGTAAATAAAACCAACTACAAAAAATAACAGCTCTAAGTCAAAACAGAGCTTAGAAAATGGGAAAGGCTATCTTCAAACAATGAAAACAGATGTAGAACATAAGCCACATAGGGTGCGTTCATCATATAGAAAATGTGTGAAAACTTAAATAACTGCAAGAAATGAAGGCAACATAAATTAGAACTTCTTTACCATTCTACAGAGATTTAATAAATAGTACGTTTTATGGAAAAGATGATGAAAGAAAATCAAGAAGAGCATAAATCAGGTAGTGATGAAGGTGTGGCAGTCAAATCTGGATTCAGTGACAAAAAATTTAGTGAAAACAGGAAGTGGTAAATTTAGAGCTAAAGCTGTCCCTGTGCATAACATGAAGGCATACAGGGGGAGTGAAGGTATAGCTATTCTTAGGCAGCTTTAACACAGGCTACTCAGTGGCTGGACATGCAGTTGCTAGTGACTGCTAGGCCCTTGGATCTTAAAGAAGTCTTCACACACCACTGTACTCCCCATCTGTAGCTGGGACATTTCCTTGTAGCTGGGCAAGTGCACGAACATGCATTTTTTTGTGAGCATTCACATGAGGCACAGCTAAGCCCAAAATGAATACTATCAGTGTGTGTGATGCAGAGATTCAATGTACAAATACAGGCAGGACCTGTTACGTGACAGCTACGTAAACACTGTCAAGCCACTTGGGTGTTTGTGGCTGGAATAATAGTACTTTTCCTCCCAGTGGTCCCTGTCAAAACAGCCTTAACCTCAGCACAAAAAGTAGTAAAGTTTGGGATAAAATAACAAACTCAGAATAATATAAATATTGAGCAGAAGAGTCTCAATTCACATTTTTCAACTTCTAAATAAATTATATTCCACTGAAGAAGTAAAGGTTTAATAAAATGAGAAACGTAATGATTGGGATGTTAAACAGAGAAGATAAAAAAATATAAAAAAATTTACAGAGAAACAATTATATAGAATATACTTAACACATTCTACAAAATATATTCAAAACTTTAAAACAATAGACTAGAAAAATACTACTAAAAATTTCATGTGTGAAGCCAGACACTGTCCCAGTAGTTTGTTTAAATTATGTTGATTAAAAATGAAGAGAATATAACTTAGGCACACATTATTCTTCAATTATGAAAGGAAATTGTATAGCTTACCAAGACCGATCCTACTGAGAGGTAGGAAACTGTGTTCTGTATCACTTCACATCATGCACAAATTCTTACTTGCTAAATTTCTGGATATCTTGAGGGTGACAGTGTCTCCAGAACTCTGCAATAGAGCTATTGCTTCTGAAAGAGGTTTCCCCCTTAGAGATTCTCCATTGATTGCCAATAGTCGGTCTCCCACATGCAGTGCCCCCGTCTGTTCAGCCAGGCCCCCTGAAATTAATAAATTCATCTTCACTTTTCTCTTAACCAATCTGACCCTACAAATTACCAATTGCCAGTTTTGATTCTCTTTTAAAACACATGAATTTTAAATAAATTTCTATGTGCCTCAGTGCATTTTAAAGAAAAAACTTGTCTTCAGCAACAAGTATAATTCTGCAGGCCCATTTCTAGTTCATAAAGTTTTCCATTTTCTCCAGCAACTCAACTTATCACTTTGAAGGGCATTTAATTACATTTTCCATACATGTTTTTATTTTCAACCTATTTTTGTAATTATTACCTGCTTAAAAGTAACATACTGAATGTATACTTACCATAATTATATGGCCCATAGGTTCTAACAAATAAAGTTATGCAGAACATAGAACATAATACTTGCGTTGGGCAAGAATCAATTGCAATATAAAACATTGAAATTGTACCTGGTGTAAGACCTGATATTGTTATTGGTTCATAAGGCTCTTCTGAACCAGCAATTGTTATCCCAAGAGGACCACCATGCCGTGGAAGTTCTACAGTGTATACTACACTGTGGCTGTCTGGAACATCTACAATTACATTAATTTACATCTTATTACAAATTATTACACCAAATTAACAATACATACACTCTAATTTACAATATTAGTTTGTCAAAGATTACAGCAGGGAACCCATAACAAATATGATTGATTTTAATTAACCTTCTCACTCATTGGTTTGTGGACACAGTAGTTGAATCAACTGCAGCCAAGATGTATTGAGTACACCTCTGCCACACTGCAAGAGCCTAAATAAGTTTACTGCAGCTGAGGGTCTACTTTCCACTACTCTGGTGAAACTGACTTGATTCAACTTGGCAATGCCCACAACCTTACTGTTAACTTAACTGCAATTCTGTTTGAATCAGATGCTGATTTATGCAACTAGTGCTTCCTTTTCTCCTAACTTTTCTGCCCCTCCTTCTATGTACTTTGAGATTTAAGGCAATTTTCACCTGGGAACGTATCATTCTTCTGTATCCTGAGCGTAACAATATCTGAAGACCCCTGCAAAATTTGTTGAGTATCTTCCAGGGAACACTGATCCAATCTGAGGCTATCGATGGCCAGTAACTTGTCTCCGGGTTGAAGAGTCCCTGTCCGATGAGCTACAGAACCCCGCCGGATGTCAGAGATCACAAGAGGTTCTCCTGGTAGGCGTGACTTTGAAGCTGCCAAAATAAGAAATAATTAAATTGTGCTTGTAACATAATAAGAACTTGAATATTATTGACCTATCAATTGAAAATCAAAGAAAGCGTCAGCCTACATGTGCAGAACAAACAAATCATATCTATAGACTTTTAAACAAATGACAATAAAACAGCAACTGCAGCAGCAGCAGCACTCTGAAAATACTATCGCTCTTATGACAACAATGTTACAGTGTGTAGCAGGAAAATGCAGACTGCCCCATTCAATTACAGATCACAAATTAAGACACTAGCCAATAACCAGCAACTCTACAAAACAGGTCTCTATATTCTTACCATTCAGTTAAGATTTATACTTGCATGAAGAATGGAAATACACAACTTACCCATACTACTGATTGCAAAAACATATGAGGGGCGGCTGATAAGTAATGCATACAGTGAAATATTTTGCCAACGGAGCAAAGTAGCGATGCGCACCCAGTGTGTCCTTGTAGCCACAACCCTCCTGCACAGTGGTGCAAAGTTTCATTCCTTTCTCTACACGGGTTCTAAAACAGTGCGTGTTAACATGGAGTTGTGTTATGGTGGTATGTCAATGAGATTGAAGCAACGTATGGTGACTGAATTTTTAAGTACTGAAAACGTAATGCCATCTGAAATTCATCGCCGTTTACAGGCTGTGTATGGTGAAGACATTGTTAACAGAACTACAGTAAATTGTTGGGCCATTAAATTTCGTGAATGTGAACCAGGTTGTTCCATCTGCCGGCAAGATTCTTTTGACTGTTTTTTTGGGACTCACAAAGAGTTTACATGAAAGAATTTTTGGAAGCTGGGAAGACTGTCAATTCAGCTCGGTACATTGAAACAATAAAAAACCTATGGCAGAGGGTGTGTCGAGTTAGGGGGTCAACATCGCGGATTTTGTTGCTGCATGACAATGCAAGACTGCACACTGCTCACACAACGAATGATGCTCTGGAGACACTGAAGTTTGAGGTTCTCTTCCATCCGCCCTACAGTCCTGACTTGGCACCAAGTGTTTTCCATTTCTTTCCTCACCTCAAGAGGGATCTCAAGGGGACTCATTTCACCTCAGATGATGAAGTGAAACAAGCTGTGACGTCGTGGATCAAACAAAGAACTCCTGAATTCTTCATTGACGGCATGCGTAAACTTGTTTTACGTTGGGAAAAATGTATTGAATGACAAGGCGACTATGTCGAAAAATATGTATGTCAATTTGTAGCTAAAATGTTGTACTTTGCTTCCTACTTTCATTTGTTTAAATACATGGTCTCTTTTCCTAGATATTTCACTGTGTGCATTACTTATCAGCCGCCCCTCATAATTCACCTGATAACTAAGCCTCTCAGAATATCTACAGGTATGATAGCTTTAATGATCATTCATTTTATTCTGAATGCATTTAGATTTAATTTAACTAAACAGATTAAAAAGAATCTGTTATGTTGTGATTATAAGCATTTGACTAATGACGAGATTACAAAAACAGCAGTAACCTTTCGTAGGAAAATGTGTATTTTATACGTACATGAAACAACAGATATCTATAATACAGTGACCAAATTGACCCAGATGTTTGAGATCATACAAAAATTAAAATGACAGTAGAATAAGTGTTCTTTCCAAAGTTTTATGTTTATTATTGCATACCTGTTATTGTGATACCAAGCCCATGACCTCTTCTTGCCAGTTTTACAGAAAAGATACCACTAGATGGAACAACTGCATCAGCAACATCAAACTCGACATGGAGTGTCAGCAAAGCTCCACTATCACAGCCCTCAGCACACAGTAAGAGTTGTGTCACTTCATCTGCACTCAAACCGTCTAATGCTACTGACTTGTGGTTTACTGCTACAATCCGATCACCAACTTGAAGACAACCACATCTAATAAAGTAAAAA
>Ga0123352_10022602_pt1 | contig 10029 bp, 6 predicted proteins | sample TergutLab28metaG_FD_89700 | JGI IMG/M metagenome (GOLD analysis project Ga0123352, IMG submission 89700) | Labiotermes labralis P1 segment gut microbial communities from Petit-Saut dam, French Guiana - Lab288 P1 | ecosystem: Host-associated > Arthropoda: Insects > Digestive system > Gut ...
CCGTTGCGCTGACCACGTGACATCCCTCTATCCGCAAAAGTTGGCACTAACTTCGCCGACCGGCGGCGGCCGCTCTGTCGGTATAGTTCGCGTGCGGACTAAGGCCACGGAGTTTAGTTTTTATAGCCCTATTATCAGTTTTATTCATCCTAATCTATTAGCATGTTTGCAGTAACAAGTACGTTGCACCGTGTTGTGTACAAGAGCTGTTCGTCATGATGTCGTTATGTAGCACTGCATCATATGTGTAATGTAAACTCCATCTGTTTGATGAATTGTTTCATTCTGCTTGATAGCACAGGAACGTCTATGTTGTACGAGCCAGTATGGATATAGGCACTGTGCTGTGCTGTGCTGTGCTGTGTACTCGTGCAGGATGGCAGGGGCTGATTTGCTACTGATAGTACTTGTGAAGGAACTACAGTAGTAAATAATCCTGAAGACTATCATTTGAGCAACTCCCACCTCGAAAGACCGAAAATGTACACTATTTTTAATTACGTACTCCATGGAGGGGTGTCCTTTTTGAGAAACTATCCGTTTCACAGCTAGTCAAGAAATTCCTCGCTTTTTATGGAACCCGAAGTTTCATTACCGCATTCAAAAGTGCCCGCCACCTCTTCCTATCCTGAGCCAGATCGATCCAGTCCATGCCCCCACATCCCACTTCCTGAAGACCCATCTTACTATTATCCTCCCCATCTACGCCTTGATCTTCCAAGTGATCTCTTTCCCTGAGGTTTTCTCACCAAACCCATGTAAAAGTAATTTTATTACTCATACAGTCATTTAACCAGGGAGCTTCTATGGATAAGCGGCCTGTTAATGTTACAGCACCTAACAAAACCCTTTGCTTTAGAATTCGTTTAAATCAAATTGGCTTGTACTTGTCGCTCTGACACGTCACGTTTCTTAAACCCATAATTTTATATAACCTCTCGCCACTCTGTGTCCCTTCATGAAGAAAGGCCTCAGTGGATATTGAAGTGAAACAAAGCAGGTGTATATGAAGAGTAATTCTTCTGGGATGTTATGCCGTGTCGAGTAGTAACTGGCTACGGATTGTTCAAAGGATCGAAGTGCTTTTATTTGCGAGACCGAACAGTCTAATTAGGCCTTTCTGGAACAGTTTGACCTTGAAGTTTAAGGCACTACAGACCATAACTATGTGTAATTCAAAATGGCCTAAGGTCCCAGGAGAACTGAATTTGCATCAGCACCGTTAAGAAGATGTCATACCTCGAAAATGAAAAATGGAATAGGAAATACGAGGGCAGTCCATAAAGAAACCGAACTTTTTTAAAATTTATTGCTTTACTTACAACTTAATCAAACTTGTCTCCTTCAAAGTACTCCCCTCCACTCTTGATAATACTGCTTCCAACGTTTTTTCCTGTTCTGGAACGCGTCGTAGAAAGTGTTTTGCGGGACAGCGCGAAGGTCCCGTATCGAATTTTCTTCTATCTCATCTACCGTCTGAAATCGGCGACCTTTTAGTGAGGATTTCCACTTCGGGAACTGGGGGACAACGGTCGTCTCATGCTTCGTCAAAAATTCATGGATAAGGAGGACACGTCATCAGACGAGGCACAAATTTTGCGGCAACACGACACATCTGCAGTTTGTCGGTCAAAATCAGGTGGCACGACCTTTTACAGACTCCTACTTCTTCGGCAACTTCACGGACAGTTGGGCGACGATTTTGACAAATCACAGCAAGCACTTTCTCAACGTGATCTTCGTCCATTGACGTGGAAGTTCGTCCAGATTTGGGGTCGTCTTCGATGGGCGTTCTGCCCGATTTGAAACGCTGGCACCACTCGTGACATTGCATACGGACCAAACAATCCTCTCCATAAGCCTGCTGCAACATCTGAAAAGTCTCCGTAAAGTTTTTCCCTATTTGAAACAGAATTTGAAGCAAACGCATTGCTCCTCAAGATCCTTCAATTATCAACTTTCAAAAAAAAAATCGCCGAGAGTACTAAACACACACTCATTCAAGTGCGTGTAACTCGATGTCTAACCGACATGGCATGATGCTGCTAGTGTCAGAATGAAGCTTAAAGTCCCCATTACACAACGCCACGCACCATCGCGAGGGTACTGCGCGCGTTTGCTGGCTCGCTATTTCACACTTTCAGTTTGTTTATGGACTATCTATGTACAGTACAGCCGTATAGACATAATGAGCAGAGAGATGTTTAGAAGGCCTGGCCTGTCTTATTGGCTCGCATTATCCATGCTCTCTGTTTATCATGGAGATATAGGTTGGCGCAGTGTGTGTGTGTGTGTTTGTTGTTGATTCAATACGCAAATCCTTCTCCATGAAGATTCTACGCTATTTCCTCAGTTCCCGGGTGTATGAGACTATAATGTTTCGCAAGCGTAGGTTATGTTTCCTTGCCTCAGTTACAGTAGAACTGCAGTAAAAGTAGCTGCCTGAAACGTAGAACCTTGAAATCATTTTTCTTGTTTAAAAGAGGCAATATTCGGTGCAGAAACTTCAAATGATAACCTACGAAAAATATTGTGTTATGTGACTGCGACGTTCTGTTGGGCTGTGTTTTCACGGCAAGAAATAATACAGTAAAAGCAAAATGATTAAATAATGTCTGCCATTGTTTGTCTCCACCCCTTCTTTAGAGGAAAGGAAATGGTTTTGCGAGTCTACCATGCTGTTTGTACGTATGTATTGTGTCAGTCGTCTGAAGGTTTGATACATTTGTCCTTGTTTTATGAAGTCCATACTTTATAGTTTCTTGCAATCAGTAATAACAGACCCCAAACTTGTGCAATGCGAGGGGGCTTTGCGAAATTGATGCGTTCTGCTTTCGCAAATCCCAAACAAGTACCGTTACTAGGATATGGGGAAAACCGTGAAAATGATTATTTCCCTGCTCAGGGAAAACCCAGCACTTCCTTCCGTCATGGTTGCCGGGATACGGTAAAACACAGAAACTCTGGGTACAGACCTTATTGTGACTTTTCGTTGGCGAGTGCTCTTTGTGTTATAGTGGAAACAGGCAACAGACATAGAGACTAATTGAATTACTCTTTTGACATTATTGGCTATTCTTGGCGAAAGCTTTCAGATTAGGGAAGTAGATTTCCGAATTCTGCAGGAAACCACTTTTGTTTCTTTGAGAGCATGCTCCCTCTGCGATAAACTTCAGGGTTTTGATACATACACCAAGGTAATTTTTACGCCTCTATGTGTTACTCCTGTTTGGTTTAACGTCTGTTGCCAATTTACACTACTTCTTAATTTACGTCCTCTCATTTTCGGTTGAAGGCTCTTTGGCTCGTTTATTTCCACTATTTTTTCTTATGGGAATCCTCTTTTTCATTTACGCCTCTTTTATTTACGCCAATTAGCTTTTCGTATTCTCTACTGGATATTTTTTAATCTATAGAACTAGAAAAATATCTTGTTACTTATGAACAATAAAAACATAAATAAGAACCATAAACAGTATTGTGTTGATAAAATTAAGCCCTCTGCAAGTTTCGATTTTAAAAGGCCATATTCCTGAGGTATTTTATTATATCAACAAAATTTTACGTCCAATAAAATTCAAAATATTATCAAAATGTCCCAGTATGTTATTATTTGCTTGCCTTAATTAGACAGTTACATGCAGTCAAGAGAGGCGGCATTCAGTGAATTACACCATCACGTTTGATCGTACCCAATCAAACCCTTGGTCGCTGCAATACACAGCATATATCTGCGCAGTCCAGTGTACGTCTATGCATATTACACACTTTATCTTCACACCAAACTCATATATTTGACTTTAAGTACATTCACACAATACCTTACAATACCCAGCGTTTTGATATGTGTGGACTGTATTAATGTGATATAGATTTATTTCATACTGTATAGTGTTACTTTACGTAATAAATTTATGTAAACTAATATCCTGGCGCTTGTTAATTAAAATAATTTTAATCCATTATTATACAGTCTTATTTACACAGTGTAATTCCTCGTAAGGAAGGCCCCTTAATGCCGAAACATGTAGTGCTTTTATCTCACCTGTGTAATGGAAGTTGTGTTTTATGGTCCTTTTTTCACTTAGACATGTTCTAACGTGTAACACAGTACGGCAGACAATTTTGGAAGTTCTTTACCATTTTTATGGTTAGAAGCCTGTTGATGTGCATTATTCCATAAATTTAATAAAACCTCCAGATTTGGCTTGAAGTAAACAGCATACTTGACTTCGCCCCTTCTTTGAATTTGTCATCTATGCAGTCACATGTGTTTCATCGACTTCGGAAGAGTTGATTTATTTCAGTTGAAACTGAATGCTAGCATGTAGCTGTACAATAAGGTATACCAAGACCGCTTTATTTAAAATACTTCCCAGTTAGTCACTCAGGGCCGTTTTACTTTTCTACACATTTTATGTTCGATCCCCGGAACGTCAAGTTCGTAACAAGTCAACAGACAAACGATAGGTAGAAAAATTAATGCGTTTTATGAAAAGTAACTTTAGCATTCCGGAATTGTAATCGACTTACATGTGTACCACATAATTTATATTTAACCCCATAAATATTTGCACTTGTGAGTTACCACTAAAATAAGAGAAATGCTGAACTAGTTACAGCCGAAGCCAAGGGCTTGAATCAACATAGAAATAAACAGGAGCATTTACAACAAGCAGGTAAATTGCGAAGCAAACATGAATTTAGTGTGCTATTCAGTATGTGATGAAATACGGGCTATAGGTAGCAACTTTACGGAAATGTGATACATTGCGTGTTTACCTTATGTTGATGTACAGTCTTTTCAATTTCTTCCTGAAATTGTCATTATATTCGCATTATTTGTTTCCTATTCCGAATTTTACTATAACAGGTTAACTAGCTAACTAACGTACGTAGACCTTTTTCACTCAGATTATCAAGATATTAACCACCTTACATACAGCATGGAATTTAATTAACGGTAATTAAGAAGAACCCATTACTGAACCCTAACCTCACGAATCTATTATCACCCTTCCCGCCCCATATTTAACGTTCATTTGAATATTATTTTTCCATCGAGGCCGACTTATCCAAAGTGGTCTCTTCTTATCAGGTCAGTCAACAGAAATTCTTAAAATATTTTTTTCTTCTGTTTTTTATGTATTACATGTACTGGGAAATTCATTCCCCTTTAATTGTTTTTCTACTAAAGTATGGGGAAATAACCACGCTGTAAAGAGCACCTTATGTAACTTTCTCCTGACTCTTATTACATATTACCTTCTACAACCAAATATTCTCCTTCACACTCCCATTTTTAATTCCCTTAGTTTATTTTCTTCCCTTAATATGAGACATCAACGTATAGGAACATAAAGAACGGTAAGCAAAATTATATTTTCTTCCGTTTTAATTACATTATACCAAAGATAATATGGTTATATTATAAATTATTTTCTTACGACTGAATTATAGTCTTAGCATTTAGTTGATTATAAATAATAAGTTTCAATTTACATAATGTTTTGGCCAGAATAGTGTACTTCCAAAACCGATTGAGCAATCAGGTCTTTGGCATTCTAGTATGTGTTAACAAAACAATCCTGACTATTTTAAAAAAGCATGACATTAAATAATTTTTCATCGATATGTAATCAAGGAATTACAAACTTTATAGCACTATTTAGCAAACCTAATTTTAGATCAGTGTTATCAAACGTTCAAAAGCATAAATGTGAATACTAACACAACTTGCGACGGGTTTTCAAAATTCTTTCCCATGTTTTAAATAGTTAGAAGTTACACGTATGAAAAATGATTCCTAAATATGCTGTGTGTTAGGCCTCCAAATAATAGAATTTTTTCTGACATAAGGAAAAAACCAGTTACACAATTAGCAAAATATGCGTTTTTAAAATTCGTGTAATTCTACTCATTTTTTCTTGCGACTTAATGGTAATTGTCTGAACTGCCTGCGGTGACATGAAATGGCTTTTAATATTGCTCCCATATTTATTAATGCGATTGACGTGTCTCAGAATAAAGAGCGAGTACCTCTCTGAACAGCACTAAATGATTGTTCTTTGTAATGGAGGCATAGTGCGTTTTCTTCGTAGTGTAAACTGACTTTTTAAATGCCATTTAGAACAACTGTAGACTTACAAGTGTTACTAAGGGCATGAGGGGCCAAAGAATCAAGCTTCAGGGAGTAGTCCGTAATTGGGGCTGCTTTCTCCGATGTTTGAGTCAGTTTTCAAGGCCAGCATTTTAATTTCTTTCTTCTCGCAGTTTTGTGACATCGATTCACATTATCTCGCCAGGGGCGCTTACTTCTTAATACGCGGCGAATGGCTTAAGTATAAACACTTAGCCACCTTATCTGCGACGAAGCTGCTTCTCATCCTTCCAGTCATTAACTGTATTCGTTCCTGCGTCATTAGCCCTGCACACCGTCGTACCATTTCACCGTCCTTGACTATTAACGCCTGCTGTGTATTTCGGAGTTTTCTGAGTTCGAATATCGACCAAGAGGGCTGCGATCCTGACTTAAGATTTTCATAATTTTACCTCAGCCCCGCTATATAAATTATGGAATAGCAAGTTTAGAAGCGTGATAATCGCTTTCTCTTCTGTTATTTTTCATTTCAATAAACCCAATCGCTGTCATATTCTGCGATAATGGATATAAGTATTTTGACATCGGACAATAATAGTCGAAACCTCTTGGACATTTATTGAACGTCAAGAAATACTTTAAGTACGTCGTCATTAATTACGTATTGGCATCAATGATTTATTTAACGACGCCTTTCAACTGTCTAGGTTAATGTTTACTGACCTTTCTTCCATAGAGACACCCTAAAATATGTTTTCATGTGCCCAGGAACTCCTATAAGTGAAATTATTTACAGGCCACGAAAATTTGAGAGCGGGGAACGAATTTCAAATATTGCTGAATTATTGTCAAGACACTCTATTTTTAACCGGTTTCTGTATTGTATATAAGTCGGGTTAAATTGTAAAAACAAACTGGATCGAGTGACCAGTGAGAGAATTAAGGCTTGAGTGCCTTCGATCTTCAGCGATGTTACACAAATTTGTTTGGCTGTGTTTACCAACGTATAGGGACAGTCTATCGGTCCTACCTTCGAGGGTCAGGAAGTCATAAAATAATACTTGTTTTTATGTATTTCGAGGAATATTTGGAATTTTTCGCACAATTTTAAAGTTTCAAAATGTTTATGTATTTTACCCATGATTTTTTTTGCGGAACCACTCAAAATGTTCTGCCGAACACCGGAATTCCGCGGAACTCTGGTTTTGGGGGGGGGGGAAATTGTGTGAGTGATAGAATCGAATGATATGTGATCTTTTGAATGATTAATTTTAAAGGGGGTGGGGGGATGAATCAGTATTTACTGTTACAAAAATTTCCCTGGGAAAATAAAAAAAAAACCTTAAAATCTCTCTAAGGACAGCTAATCTTCTGGGCAAATTCGGGGGAATGAATATGAGTAGGTTAGCTTCATACTGAGAATTTTTAAACAAATGTATTCAGAAAACATAATTCTTACAAATTTTCTAAATATAACAACCAGTCGTATCTAAACAACTGAAAACTTTTCTTACGTTTTGTTGACCGTGCATCCTAATATAATAATAATCTTTTTTTTTACCATCTTGATGCACAAGTTCTTTATTTTAATACATTTATTACATTCATCTACATGTTTCTAGATCTATTGTTCTCATCATTAGGAGGACAATTGTATCAACACAGCATCTGCTATCGTCACCCAAACAGAGTGACGATATCAGATGCTGTGTTAATACAATTTTCCTCCTGAGGATGAGCACAGTAGTGCTCGAAACATGTAGAGGAATGTATTAAATGTATTAAAATAAAGAATTTGTGCATCAAGTTATTTAAAAAAAAAAGACTATCACAACTGAAACCTTCTTACGCAGAATTATAATTTTAAATAATGTTTTGTGTTGGCGTAAAGTTACTCTTTTTCTCTGAAGGAAGAACATGCGATAAAGACTTTTGCTGCCTGCTGAAGATTGTACTTGTACAGGAGTCAACTGAAGTAACAAGTGGATATTGATTATTGCCTAATGATTTGCTTCGTGTTGTGTGCGTTGTATCCACCATTGATGTAGCGATTTAGTGTCAAGATACATGTTTGATACGTAAGCTGCCTGCAGAAGAAATGCTAGTGGGTGTGTGATAGGAACTGAACGTAATAATTCCGAACACCTAGGCGTAACTGTAAAGATAATACTAAAACGAACATGGAGGAATAACCTTATTGTTGCACCGTGCATACTGTCGAATTATTTAATAAGTATACCAACTGATGCACATAAATACAAATTCCACATTAAAACATTAAAATTTCTCGGACATGTTTCGATCCTAAGATCATCATCAGGAAGCTACACCTTCCTAGCTAAAGTTACTATTAAAATTAGTCACTGATTAATTTCGTTGTATAAACAGGATGATGTGGCAGCATGTCTTATTGTGTGAGGTTACGTTGTTGAGAGTGCCTGACCACGGGTGTGCGTCCTGTGCTCGGCTGCAGCAAAGCACAGGACGCACACCCGTGGTCAGGCACTCTCAACAACGTAACCTTACACAATAAGACATACTGCCACATCATCCTGTTTATACAACGAAATTAATCAGTGACTAATTTTGATAGTAACTTTAGCGAGGCAGGTGTAGCTTCCTGATGATGATCTTAGGATCGAAACATGTCGGAGCAATATTCTGTTTTATGTGGAATTTTTATGTATGTGCATCAGTTGGTACACTAATTAAAAAATGGAGGAATAAATTCTGAAGACGTTAACTGCACTAAGTTAATAAAAGATAGGTTTCGATTATGAGCTTTTGTGTTCCTTGTGTGCCTTTAGGTTCCTTCAGAACAAGCTTTTTAATCCCCCCCAGTTGAGTGACGAGTAGTAGAAAGGTTCTTGTCCAGGGCCATACTAACCAAAGTGCGTACATCTAGCAGTAAGTGGGTGATGTATGCGGATGTTACGGCACTTGGTCACTTCTCATGGGTGCGCAGAAGACGAAGTTGGGTATATGTGATCGATGTTGGAGTGAAACTGCAGAGAGAGCAAGCTAGGGAAGCTAAGTAATGCGCCAGAAGGAATGATGGAGCATCCAGGGGCATAGCTACGTTCAGTGTCAACTGACTTTATACGTTTACTATTTCTCCCTTTATTCCCTTTTATTTCTGCCTCTCCTTGTTTTAGATTTTCTGGCATATTTCCTTATTACATCCTTCTTTCTCTTTTATTTATTTGCTATTTCCTCCTATCGACTCTTTTTTCCTTCTGCCTGCTTTCTCTGTAACATCGTTAATTTTTTCTTCCCTTTTTCATTTTACTTCTCCTTTGTAAGTGTTTTCGCAAAATTGCGAAGGACGACTATTAGCCTCGTCTTGTCTGTCCGTCCGTCCGTCTGTCAGCGTGGAACATCGAATTTTCATGACAACTGATATTCGAGTATTTCTGGAAAATATTACAAAAATCAGGTTTTACTAAAATTGGACAAGAATAAGAGGTAATTTACGTGAAAGGCCATATATTTTATTACATCCCGCTCAGTGCTTCTTAGAGTGAGAAATGCCAAAAAGAAGCTGTAGGTAAAATCAAAACACGCACTTTACGTTCCATAACTTTTTTTAAAAAAAATGTGCCTTTTATGAGATAATGTGGAAAAATATTTTAGATTCGGGCTAGCTACATATGAAAATATGGCGCGTGCGCATTTCATGCTGGTTAACTAAGGTTACACACACACACACGCGCGCGCGCGCGCGCTCATGCACGCACGCACACACTCACGCACACACTCACGCTCTCACGCACACGCGCACTCTCACGCACGCACACTCACGCACGCGCGCACACACACACTCACGCACGCACACACAGACACTCACACACACATATGCACGCACGCGCGCACGCACACACACTCACGCACACACACACACACACACACACACGCACACCACAAAAAAA